>Ga0233432_10000450_pt1 | contig 39808 bp, 26 predicted proteins | sample SI_122_August201_6_FD_179870 | JGI IMG/M metagenome (GOLD analysis project Ga0233432, IMG submission 179870) | Seawater microbial communities from Saanich Inlet, British Columbia, Canada - SI_122_August2016_10_MG | ecosystem: Environmental > Aquatic > Marine > Inlet | place: Canada: British... | reverse complement strand
TTTAAGATGGATAAAAAGTTTTCACAGAAAAATAAAAATGTTTTTATTCGTACTGTTTCTCTTCGCGATTCATGGGCTAAGCTGAATAGGCAAAAGAAATAAGGTTTATCCTACATGAATTTGAACTGGATTAAACTATTTATTTCCCCTAATTTGAGTTAATGATTGAAATCTTAAGAACATCAAGAGTTATGTCTCTCCTCCTTCTAAGTGCTTTACTTTTAGCAAAAGAACCTTATACATATATTTACTTGTTGCCATTCGACAATATTCAAAATGATCCTGCAGTAGAATGGATCTCGCCAGGTTTAAGCGATATGACAAAAGAACAAATAAAAAGTTTATATGGAGTAAAGATTAAAACAAAAACAGATCTTGAGGTCATAATGAATGATCGCTCTTTAATGTTGCAGCAACCAAGAGGGTCAAGGAATTTATTAGTCTTAGGTAAGTATAATAGGCAATTAGATAAAGTTTATGTAACAATTCAATTAGTGGATGTTGCAAATTGGGAAGAACTTGGAAAAACTCAAATAACAGAAGTTTACACTCAAATTCCATCTTTAAACAAGAGTGTAGGTAATTCAGTGATAACAATGTTGAACCCTTTCTTGCTCAAAGCACCTCTTGAGAAAGTATCAGCATTTCCTAAATATTCAGAACCTGAAATTAAAAATAAAAGGAATCCCGTATCTACTCAAGCAGAAAGATTAGCATCAGGCCTTGATAAACAGATCGCAGAATTAGAGGCTTCTATGGATTTCTTATTGGGGGCAAGAGAAAGAGAAAAGGAAAAACCAAAAAAAGAAGTTCCAAGGTTTAAATCTGGTGAATGGACTATGGATTTTGATGTTGATAAAAAAGTAAAAGATAATCCTGAAAACGTAGGTAATACCCAAATGCTGAGTAAAGTTTTAGATCAATTATTGACAAACCCGTACGAAGTAGAATTGCAACGACCTGAATTTGAATATCATAAAGATGATGAACTTTACATGACTGTTCGATTTCCCGTTACTTATAAACTTAAAGATAAAATACTTAAAGATATGCTTTCCAGTCTTCCTTATACAGGTCTTGAACAAAATGGGTCTTTAACTATTTTTTATTTTGATCGGACAAAGTTTAATTTTCCCCAAAGACATGTAGAATCAATATCAAAAGGAGACTTTAGAATTGTTCCTGTTCTTCGGATCTTTGATAAAAATAGAAATACACTTATACTTGTTGCTGATACATCTGAAAAATATTGGCATTCTAGAGGAAGTGATAATGTTCACTATGTACCTCAGCATCAGTTTTCACCATTGATTGATTTTACAGTAGGAGGCTGGTCTATTCAGGTCGCGATGGAAACTGTTGAAATCCAAGCTGTCTATGAATTTATCTTACCAGTAAGTGAAGTAGAATCATTAAGCAATGTAAGTTTGAAATTTGTAAATGAAAATAATCTTAGAAAGTTTTTAGACCCGATATTATAATAAACTTATTATTTAAATAAATTATATTTGACTATGGTACTATCTTAAGTCTATTTTCTTTACAAGTTTACCTGAATCTGTCTGAATAATAGTAAATGTATATTCATTTTTTTATAGTTATAATTAAAAATTATTAAATGTCGGTGGTATTATGAAATTTTGCTCAATTATCATTTTATTTTCATTTTCATTTGGTCAAAGTCTTGACCAACTTGATCTTAATTTAAAGAAACTTAATTCAGTTCTTGAAACTGCTTCAAGATCCTCCCAGAAAGTATTTGTTGATGATTTTACTGGTCTATTGTGACCATATTGCCCCTCTGCGAGTTTCGCAATATCAGAAATGTTAGAATTATATCCGGAAACATTAATTCCTGTTGAGTGGCATAGTTCTGGTTTTACGCCAGGAGGATCAGATTTTGATATACCTGCTTACTCAACCAGAGCAGCATTATATAATGTAGGTGGTATTCCCCATACGCAATGGAATGGGACTGAATCTACAGTTGGAGGTTTTCCAAATGGTAATTGGCAAGCATTCATTGGTGATTTCACAAATATATATAATGGAATGGTTGGTAATGATACACCATATGAAATTGAAATTAATGGATATGCAGGTAACACCGTGAATTACGATGTAACGGTTTCAATGGATTCTGATATGAGCAATTCTAATCAGAAAGTAGATATTTTCTTAGTTGAGGACAATATATGGTCTTACTGGAGCGGTGCTAGCTCATACCATAACGCGAGAAATGTAGCTCGTGAATGGCTTGCCTCAGAAAATATGACAATTAATACTTCAGGACAGAATGAAACATTCTCGGGGTCATTTAATTATAATGATAATTGGAACAGTGATAGTCTTCAGATCATCGCAATAGTTCAAAACTATTCAACTAAACAAGTATATCAAGCTTCCATAGTAAATATAAATGATATGGATCCAGATATTGATGATGATGGAATATTAAATAACCTCGATAATTGTTTAGAATCATGGAATCCAGGCCAAGAAGATGAAGATGGCGATTTGATTGGCGATGTATGTGATCCATGTAATAATTTAGTTTTTTCTTTAGGTAATTCGAATGGAGATACGGATGTTGATGGTAACCCACTCGTTGATATAATGGATGTATTAACTCTTGCAGATTATCTGGCTTTTGATGTGCAAGATAATATATGTCAAGAACCTACACTGAATATTAATCAAGATAATCACATCAATATTGTTGATGTGATAAATCTTGTCCAACAAATTCTTAATGGTGGTTAGTTCTACGAAATATATACTCTCAGTACGTTTTTTATTAGTATTATTTTTTTTTACTGTCATTGAAGCAAATGTTATTCCTGATTTAAAGATTAAATTATTAAATGGGACAAAAACATCTCTAGCTGAGTTAACTAAAGATGGTCCATTAATGATTGATTTTTGGGCTACTTGGTGTGTGCCTTGTAAAAAAGTCATGAAGTATCTTGATGAGTATCATCTTGAATATAAAAATCAAGGCTTTAAAGTTTTAATGATGAATACAGATAGCCCACGATCAATTGGGAAGGTCAAGTCTTACCTCAAATCTCAAAACCATCAATTTCTAGTTGGATTAGACCCCAATAAGGTAATATCCAAAAAATTAAATGGTTTGGTTATGCCTACTCTAATTTTAGTTGACAAAGGTGGGGAGATTAAATGGAGGCACCAAGGTTATCTTCCTGGAGAAGAAGTAGAGATAAAAAAACAGATTAGCCAACTATTAAATAATTAGGACATTGAATGAGAAGCTTATTATCTAAGTTCTTATTTAGTATCATTTTAATTTATTCTACTGAAGCTCAAAAGTTAGATTATAGTACAGCCATAAATTCAAATTTTGGAAATAGTTATGGTTTTTATTCTTTTTCTGAAAACTTAATTGATCTAAATTTTTTTTCAAATAATTTCCAAGGCTGGGTCCAATATGAGTATTCAAACCCTCCAGATATTGGTTTTGTCAAAAATGATATCAGGAAATTCAGATTTGAATATACAACAAACCTTTTTGATATTAAACTTGGAGACATTTATGAAATTTGGGGTAGGGGCTTAGTCCTTAACCAAGTAGATGATCAAAGTACAAACTTTGATAATGGATTAAGAGGGCTTTTTTTAGAATTCAATAAAGGGCCTTTCACCCTCACTCATATTAATGGTAATTCTGATATTTGGAAGTTAGGTCTCGACTTAAGGGAACCCTTCTACAATGATAAACACAATTTAACTGCAAATAGAATTCAGGTTGAAAAAGGTTCAGCGAGATTAGGCATAAATCAACTTATCTCTAGTGAGAAACATTCAAAGCTTAATTTAGATAAAGTTGATGTGGGGCATACTCTTAATGGTTTTTACGGAAGCTACTCAAAAAAACATATTGATGTGTTTATGGAGTATGTCGACAAAGTGTCCATGGCAAAAAATATTTTCTCTGATAATAGTCCAAATGACACCTTAAAAAGAGGGCATGGCTTCTATGGAAATATAAACCTATACCTCGGAAATTGGGGCCTAACTACAGAAATAAAAAAATACTCTTTCGACGTACTGCATAGCGACCAAACTCCAAATGATTACGGAAATCAAATCCCTTTTCAACAAATGCCTACATTGGGTAAAGAACATAATTCTACTCTACTAGGGAGGTTAAGTCATAATTATAACTTTAACGATGAAAGAGGTGTACAATTTGAAATTAATGGATCTATATTTGATTTCTCATTGAATGCTCAATACGCACATTTAAGTCGAAATGAATTATGGCAGTCAGAAGATGGTCCTTTCTCTTGGACTTCACAAAAAATAGAATCAAATCTTCCAAGTGCAAATATATCAGCACTTCCGTATTATGAGAACTATCAAGAAATAAGTGGGTATTTATTCAATAATAAGGTTTTCTTTAAATTGGGTAGAGGTAGTAACAGGGAAGTACTGGGCACCAATTGGTTTTATAATGGTAGTCAAGTTGATTCTTCATATATTCTAAACTTAGCCTACGATACTACATACTCGCCTTATGCTCCAGATTATCCAATTATAACAATTGATAGTACTTATGATTCATCAGCTGTTATTTACAATATTAATGCCAAAAATTGGAGAGAGAGTGTTTCATTTACAATTCCTATTGAAATTGACCTTGTGATGGAAAAAGGATTTTCAGTTGGCATTACTTTTCAATATCAAGAAAGAAGTCTTAATGAAAGGAGAGATGGTAATGCGCATTCCTACGATGTTTCAGGTTCAAAGTGGAACTTGGTTAATCCAAATGATCCCTCTGCCAATTCATCCTTAAAAGTTTCACAATTATCTTTCGATGGAAAGCCTCAAAAAATTCAGTATAATAGGTTAGCATCTTTTTCTCTTAGAAAAGCAAGAAAATGGTCATTCACACTTACTCAAGATTGGACAACAGCATATGAAGTACAAACTGAAGACCCATATTATAACCCATTAGAAGCTTTAGTCTATGGTGATCTGAAATATTTTACTGGGAAAAGAATTAAAACTAAACCTCCTTCTTTTATACAGAATAGATGGGTTTCAGCCGAATTTGTTTATAATATTTCATCTTCTCAAAGGCTTTCTATTATGTACGGATCTATTCAAGGTGGCTTGTTTTGTAATAATGGAATATGTAGATTAGTTCCACCTTTCAATGATGGTTTAAAAGTTGGTTACGTAGCAAGTTTTTAAAGATTCTAAAAATGTCAGGATAATCTAGGAAAATAAAATACATGAGCTCAAAAAAATCTAATTACTATTTATTGCTCTTCCTCTCTTTTATTTCACTAAGCACGATTTCTGCACAATTACAAATTGGAGAGATTTCTCCTGATTTTTCTGCACCTATATGCGCTAATTCTGATGATGATTTATTTAATCTTTACCAATTAAATGGCTCTCTCAATGGCGGAGATTATAAAGTTGTATGGCTAAATCTATTTACCTCATGGTGACCAAGTTGCCAGGTGGAGGCTCCACTTACAGAGGTAATATGGCAAGAATATTTAGGAAATGAAGAAGATAAATTAGCGATCATCGCATCTGGGTTTGACTGGAATCAACCTTATAGTTGTCAAGGCTGGGCTGAAGCCTTTGGTATTTCATATTTGATGATAGATGATTCTAATAATGAGGCCTGGAATCTCTTTGGTGAGGGTTATATTCCTCATAATGTTGTCTTAGATCATAATATGGAAGTTATTTATACAGGATCAGGATATAATGAAAGTCAGATTATTGAAGCAATTGAATATGGTTTATCTTATATACCACGTGATATAGATTTAGATAGCATTAATGATGATGAAGATAACTGTGAATTTATCTATAATCCGGGTCAGGAAGATTCAGATTCTGACGGTTCAGGTGATATGTGTGATTCTTGTGATAATTTAAATATATTTATCCAAGGTAACATTAATGGTAGTCTTCAAGATGGTGTTCCTTCAATTAATATTTTTGATGTCTTAAATCTAGTTGATGTAGTTCTGTCAAATGAATCTGAAACTTGTAGAACTGAAGCTTCAGACATGAACAATGATAATAATTTAAATATTATTGATGTGATACAACTAGTTCAAAATTTACTACAAGGGAACCTCTAAGCTTATTTTATGTTGCTCTAAAGTTTAATCAAATGAACCTTCTTAAAATTTTAATTATAACTTTTGTGTTTACTCCAATTTATTTTTCTGAAGGTGACTATTCTTTTAGAAATATCTCTGTAGAAGATGGCTTAGCTGAAAGTACGGTTAAGGTTATTCATGAATCAAAGCAAGGTTTGATACTTTTTGGAACAGAGAATGGGCTTGATGTTTTTGATGGTTATCGTTTTAAGAATTATCATATGGATTCTTTCAATGATCAATCTATATTAGGAAATAAAGTTTCAGCTATTTATGAATCGAGTAGTAATTTAATTTGGGTTGGAACTGAGTTAGGAATAAGTGTTTTTGACCCTCAAAACCAAAAGTTTTCTCGTCCAAGTTCTCAATCAGATTTAAATAATTATAATATTGTAAATACAGAGAAAATTTTAGAAGATATCAATGGAAATATTTGGATTAAAGAGTCAGGAGAAGGACGCTTATTTAAATATGATACTTCTAATTCTATTTTTGAATGTATTACATGTAAAGATGAAAATTCACTATACAATCAAATAATAAATGTAATGTTTAAATCTATTGATGGAACTTTATTATTTGGGACAAATAAAGGCCTTTATTTGTTTGACGATACTAGCGAAAATATAAAACCTGTCGAAGATTTCTATGATGTAGAGCTACTAAAACCATATCAAGTTACTGCAATTGAAAATGGTGAAAAATCAACTATTTGGATTGGCACCAAAAAAGGATTATTACAAATAGAGGACCTTGCAAAGAAAAATACAATTTTATTTACAAAATCAAAGAAGAAAACTTCTATTGTATCCGATATAATCAACGATATTGATTGGGATAATAATAAAAAAGAACTTTGGATCTCAACGGTTAATGGTATTTCTAAATATAATCCCGCAACAAATATTTTTTCAAATATTCAAGTAGGTCCATTTGCTAATAGTATAATTGAAAATGATGTTACGGAAATTTTAATTGCAGAAAAATCAGAGACTCTATGGTTTAAAACACGTAATCGCCCAGGCATAAACAGTTTTAAATCTACTTATAGTGATTTTGATGGTCCGGATACCTCAATTATGCACTTTGAGCATGATCCCATAGATCCATACTCAATTGCAGATAATGATATAACCAGCTTTATCGAAGATCGAGCGGGACATGTTTGGATAGGAACACGTCAAAATGGAGTAAGCTTTTACTCATTTTTAAAACCAAAATTTTCTTTACTGGAGTATGATCAAGAAAATGAATGGGGGTTGAAAAGTAATAAAATATATTCTATTGCAACCGATTCTTACGGAATGATGTGGGTTGCGAGTGGGTATGGTTTAGAGAATATCTCTTCAGATGGGATAAGAGACTTTGATTTTGATAAATCTTTTATTCAAGCAAACCATGTAATGGATTTAGAATTTGTCAAGGACCAATATTTGTGGGCTGCAACAGAAAATGGTATTCTAAGAATAGACGTCTTATCAGAAAAGATTGTAAGGTTTAGTAAAGAGGAAGAGTTTGATAGTGGCCGGATGCTGCATGATAACTTTATTAGAGATATTTTAATTACAAAAGAGGGGATGCTTTGGGCTGGCACTAAATCAGGTATTACAATAATCGATACCCTGAATATGAGTTCTGTTAGTTTTAATTCTGAATTAACAGCTCGGGTATTATTTCAGGACAGTGAAAATAATATATGGATAGGAACAGATTTCAACGGTCTCTACAAGGCTCCAGCTGGTATGTCTCTTGAATTGTCAAAGTCTGATAACTTTGAGATTGAAGGTCATATATTTGATTCTGAATATTCTGATGGGCTTTCTTCCTCGCAAATAACATCTATTACTCAAGATACAAGTGGCATATTGTGGATAGGTACCGCAAGCGGATTAAATAAATATATTGAGGATGAGGATACTTTTATACATTATTTTATTAAAGACGGGCTACCAAGTAATTACATCACAGGCATTGTTGTAGATGGTCATAACAATTTGTGGATAAGTTCTAAAAACGGGATCTCTTTTTTTAACCAAATAGATTCTTCTTTTACTAATTATGGTATTTCTGATGGTATCGGTAACATTGATTTTCATCAACACTCTTTTGCTAATAGCGATGATGGGAATATATATTTTGGTGGTCCTAAAGGAATTACAAAAGTAAACCCATCGGGTTTAAAATATAACGAATACCAGCCTCCGTGTATTATAACAAGAATAAGAAAAACACACTTTGATGATACAATAACTGAAATATTTCCAATTAAAGGTATATTGAAAAAGAAAGAGAAAATTCGTATCAATCACAAAGTAAAATCGTTTAATATTGATTTTGTAGCGCTTAATTATCATAAAACTCTAAAAAATAAATACAGATATAAACTTGAACCTTTTGATTCAGATTGGGTCGAGTCCGATAACATAAAATTTGCTTCATACAATAACCTTGGTAGAGGAGAATACTCTTTTATAGTTCAAGGTTCTAACGATGATGGATTATGGAGTGAATCTTCGGTTCTAAATTTTAAGTTTGTCCCTCATCCTTTACTTAGTTACTTAGCTTTATCTGTTTATTCGATTTTTACTATTTTTGGTATTTATTGGCTAGTAAAACAACGAATGCTAAAACAGCAGTCTGAAGTAGAAGAAAAAAGACGCATGGAAGAGTTAGAGCAAGCACGCGAATTTCAAATGTCCCTTATTCCTCAAAAACCTCCCAGTTTTAAAGGTTTCGAGTTCGCATTGCATATGAAAACATCTACGGAAGTTGGTGGAGACTATTATGATTTTTTCCCTCAAGATGATGGCGCATTATATGTAGTTTGCGGCGATGCAACAGGGCATGGATTAAATGCAGGAATGATGGTCTCTATTACTAAAGCTGGCCTATTTGGATCAGATTTCAATGATCCTGGCACTACCACTACGAGACTAAATCAAACAATTAAAGCTATAAATTTAGGGACAACAAGAATGTCTTTAAATATGGCTAAGTTTTCCAATGGATCTTTTGATTTTACATCAGCTGGAATGCCACCAGCATATTTATATAAAAGCGATAAAAAAACTGTTGATGAAATTTTAATTCCAGGCTTACCTTTAGGCTCAATGAAAAATGCAACGTTTGATTTAGAAACATTTAATTTCAACGTAAATGATGTCTTAGTTCTTATCTCAGATGGTTTACCAGAGTGTGTTAATCATGATGATGAGATGCTAGATTATATGGCGGTTAAAGAATGTATTGAAAAAAATGGACATAAAACAGTAGATGGAATAAAAGAATCCTTAATTGAACTAGGAGATAAATGGATGGATGGACTTATGAACGATGATGACATTACTTTAGTTATTGTAAAAAAAATTGATGAGTAACTTTATGATAAACTTTTTTCGCGGTAGAATTTTCATTCTATCTTTTTTTATATCTTTTTCATTTAGCCAAGAAAAAATTCCTAATCTAAGATTGAAAATGATTAATGGTAAATATGCAAAACTTCATGATTTTTTAAAAGATGGTCCTATGATTATAGATTTTTGGGCTACATGGTGTGAGCCCTGTAAAAAACAAATGAAGTACTTAAACATTTTCAATAATCATTTTAAAAAAACTGGTTTTAAAGTACTTGCGGTAAATACAGATACCCCTAAAAGTATGAGTAAAGTGAAATCTTATGTCAGAACTAAAAAGTTTGAATTTGAAGTTGCAGTAGATCCCAATAGTCAAATTAAAAAGAAGATGAAAGTACTACAAATGCCAACTACTATTTTAGTCGATCAATCTGGTGAGATTATTTTTCGGCATCAAGGTTATTTACCAGGAGATGAGCATGATATCTTAAAAGAAATTTATGATTTATTAGACAAAACAGAAGTTAGTTATGAGAAATTAGATCTTAATAAAGATAACAATAAACAAATAAAAACAGGTGCTGACGTTGATTTCTAAACTAAGAAAAATCACCATAGGTATATGTTTACTTTCTCCATATTTCATTTACTCTCAAATTAGTGCAGGTGGAAGCTCAACCCTTAAATTTGGTGAAAGTAAAAATGAGTTTCATTATTCTGAAGTTTTATTAAATATGAACCTTTCAAATGAATTCTTAAATACTTGGTTTCAGTTCGAATACAGTAAACCGCCAGAAATTGGTATGAGTATAAATGGTTTAAGAAAATTCAGGGTTGACTATTCTAATGGACCTGTTGAACTATCAGTTGGAGATATATACAAAATATGGGGAAGAGGTTTAATCCTTAACCAGTTTGACGATCAGAGTGTAAATCTAGATAATGGTTATAGAGGTCTAAGCTTTTCTCTGATAGATGATAGATATACATTTAACCTTATTTCTGGAATATCAAATATTAACAGGATCAGTCAAGATTTCTGGCAGAATATTGATCAAGAATCAAGAAAACCCAACCATTTATCAAAACATTCAATATTTGGAAGCGACCTAGAATTATTTAGGGGGCCAGTATCGGTAGGTTTTTCTTTTTTACAGAGTAGGGAAAATCATCCTATAAACAATCCCGTTACTATGATGGCAGATAGTATTGATGTCATTCATAGAATAAATGGCTTCAGGGCTAGTACTGAACAAGGAAGTTTTTCAAGCTATCTAGAAATTTCAAACAAAAATACACTACTAACTAAGTCAGAAAACCCACAATATAAAAGCATATTTAAGCCCTATAATGGTTTTAGTTTTTTTGGAAATATTAATTATTATTTTACAAATAAATTTCTAGATGGTTGGTCTCTAACGATGGAATATAAAAATTATAATACCACTAAATTAAATCCTTCTGATAAAGATAACTTTGTTAAAAATTACGATATGAATCTAATCTTTACTCAACCACCAACCGTAATGAGAGAGCATAGTAGTGTGTTTCTAGCAAGATTAATACCTCAGGTTAACTTCAGTGATGAAGTTGGATATCAAGTATCTCTGGTTGGACCAGTTAAAAATATTGGATATTTCACACTGAATTATCAGGCTGCAAGTAGAACTAATATTTGGGGTAAAACCTTTCCAGACAATGTAAATGCTTTACTTGCAACTGAGTGGGACAGTGATAGTTCAATAACATTTAAACCTTATTTAGATAAAGAAGCACTTCCATTTAATGAACTTTATATAGAAATGGAAGGATATGTAAACAATCTTAGATACCAACTTGGATTTGGCCTAACTGAAAAAGTCCCCGATTATCATGTGCTATATAATAGTGGACAGAATAATATTTGGGATGTTGATGAAGATTTAACGGACCTAAACGATAATGGAACTTGGGACACTGGTGAATCTTTTTCTGATAAGTATTCAATAATAAATGAAAAAATTGAGAACAAATATGTAAGCGCGATTACACTACCGACCCTACTAAACTATAATATTGGAAATGGGTGGAGCATCGATTTAAAATATGAGTTTCAAAGATTGAAAAGTGGTACGGAGTTTCTAGCTAAATTATCTTCCGATGAGTTCTTTGAAGATCTCGACGGAGATGGTACTTGGGATATGGCTGAAGTATTTGAAGATGCTGACAGTGATGGAATATGGGATGCAGCAGAAGAAACATGGTATGATCTTTGGCAAAGTGGGCTTATCCCAGATGATCAATTATACTACTATGACACAGATGAAGATGGTCTTTACTCTGAAGGTGAATATTTCACAGATACAGATGGAGATAATCAATGGGATGCTGAAGAGATTTTATATGATCTGGATGGTGATGGTGTATGGGATGACGCAGAAAACCTCGATGATTTAAATAATGATGGCCTATGGAGTAAAAAAGGTACTTATCTCGACAGCACTAAATCAAATTTCTATACAAGGAATTCTAAAACAGGTTCTGCTATTTCAAAAGAGTTTCAAAATAATCATTTAATCTCATTAGGTTTGGGTAAATCTCCTTACTGGTCACTATCGCTAACTATTGAATCAACCTCTACTTACGAATATGGTCCTCAAAAAAAGAGCGTTACTAACCCACTTGAGAATTTTATGGGGAATATAATCGACTTAGAAAATAAATGGATAGCACTAGAATTAATGATAAATATTAATTCAAATACTAGGCTTGATCTAATGTATGGCACCCAAAGAGGAGGGATAATTTGCAGTAATGGTATTTGCCGATATGTAGAGCCATTTGATGATGGTTTTAAATTGGCGTTATCTACTGTATTTTAAATATGGAATTTTATATCATATTTTAATAATATTTCTATACGCATCTATCTAAGAAAAAATAGGATCTTATATGAAAAAACATCTTTTTAAATTTTCCATTATTTTCTCGTTCGCGATTTTATCTACTAACTATAGCCAAGATTTAATTATGCAAGATTTTTCTTATCCTATCTGTGCCAATGGTGATGGTGAATCGGTGTTAAACTTCTATGAAGCGTATAACGGAGCCGTAAATAATTGTGAATATAAAGTTATCCTTGCAACTTTGTTTACAGCATGGTGACCATATTGCATGTCGGAGGCTCCGGTATTAGAAGAAATATATCAGACTTATAAGGAACAAGGTTTAGAGGTCATTGCTTTTGGTGCTGATTGGTACCCAGATGGTTCTTATACATGTCAAAGTTGGGATCAACAATTTAATCTTACATATCCAATACTTGATTTTGAAACAGGTTTAGATAATTGGTATTGGGAATCTGCCCCGTATAATTTATTTCAACCAGAATTAGGATGGGGGCTTCCATATAATGTAATAATTGACCATGAGATGAATGTGTTGTGGGGTGCGGCAGCTAATTTTGAAGGTGATGTTGCGGCTGAGGCTTTGGCTATTATTGAAAATGCACTTGGAGTAATGAATGAAGCTTTTCCTGAAGGGCCTGGAGATGATGATGGTGATGGTTTAGCTAATGGATGTGACCCCTGTCCTGACTCCCATCTGCATTTTCCTGGAAATTTTGATTTTTCGCAAGTTTATTCTCATTTTGATAATGGAGCAGTTTATGAACCATCTGTTGATATTTCTGATTTATTATTATTATCAGATTATTTGACAAACGGTGATGAAATAACGGATTGTCTTTTAGAGGCTCATGATGTTACAGGAGATGGATATGTAAACGTTTTTGACGTTATGGGTTTAGCTCAATTAATAGTTGGTAATGATTGGGGAGTAAACTAGTTTGCTGAAAAAAAAAGATAGCTAGATAAATGATAAAATATAAAAATATTCAAAAACTTATTTTTTTATGTATCATTTTTAATCTTACTTCTAATCAAGTTTATGGCCAATTATATGGTGGTCTAGAGCTAAATGATGTCGTGCCAAACTTTGATTTACCAATTTGTGCTAATCAAACCGCATTGAATTCTGATATCTTTGATCTATCAAACTTTAATGGAAACCCTGACAGTACTGAAGCAAGGGTGATTTTTTTAAATATATTTACCTCCTGGTGCCCATATTGTCAAACTGAGGCGCCATTTACTGAAGAGATTTATCAAGAATATCAAGACCAAGGTTTACTCGTTGTTGGTGCAGGTGGTGACTGGGGTTTTCCTTATGATTGCGAAGGTTGGAATAATGAATTTAATCTCTCCTATCCGATACTTGATTACATGGTACCTCTTATCAGTGATTGGGCTGATTCACCCTTCATTAACTTTGTGGGTGTATCTGGTGTTCCTTATAACGTAATCATTGATCATACAAATACCGTTACATACCTTCAAGGTGGATTAAATGAAACTGCATTAACTAATGCTATTGATGCAGCTCTTAATCAAATGAATCAGGATTTAGATCAAGATGGTATACTAGAAGATATTGATAATTGTCCTACAATATTTAATCCTGATCAACTAGATGACGATTCAGATGGAATAGGAAATGAATGTGATCTTTGTGATAATCTAAATATCTTTGTAACTGGAAACTTAGATGGAACTTTAGAAGCAGAAGGTTATCCAGCTATTAATGTTTTAGACCTCTTATTACTTTCTGATTTTATTACCAGTAGTTCTGAGGTGGATGATTGCAAATCGTCGTCTGCTGATATAAATAGTGACGGTAATTTTAATTTGCTTGATATATTTTTCTTGGCGAATAGTATTTTAGGAATATAAGGGTTTTAGTAGCACCTTTTAATACTAATTTTATAAAAGATACAGTTTTATTGAAAATATATCTCTTAATATCTTGAATTAGATCAATTAATAATTGTTTATGACTGGTGCTTTGGTTAGTTTGAATACAATCTGATGTTAAACGAATGATAAAATATAGAAATACTAGTAATTTTATTTTTTTAAGCATATTTCTGATACTTACTTTTAATCATACTTATGCTCAGGTTGCCGTAGGTGACACAATTTCAAATATTTCTCTACCTCTCTGTGCTAATTTGGATCCGTTTGGGTCGGACATTCAATACTTTGACATTGATAATTATAATGGTGATCCAGATAGCAGTATTCCAAGGGTTATTCTCTTATCTATTTTTACATCATGGTGTGGGTATTGTCAAACTGAAGCTCCACATTTACAGAGTTTGCATCAAGAACACGGAGATGATGGTTTACTTGTGGTTTCTGCTGGCGGAGACTGGGGTTCCCCTTACAGTTGCGAGGGATGGGCTGATGAATTTAACTTATCTTATCCTGTAATGGATTATATGACACCATGGATTGTTAATTGGGGCAATGCACCCTTGTTACAGTATTTAGGGGTTTCAGCCATTCCATATACGGTTATCATAGATCATAGAAATATTGTTGCTAATATAATAGTCGGATTTAATGAAGAATTAATCAGTTCTGCTGTCCAAAATGCATTAGTTGCTATGGAGAGTGATTTCGACGGTGATGGTATTCCTCCAGAAGTAGATAATTGTCCTTCAATATACAACCCCGGACAGGATGATTTAGATGGTGATGGTATTGGTAATGAATGTGACCTATGTGACAATCTAAATATTTTTGTTAGCGGAAACTTAGATGGAACCATTGAGACAGGAGGTTTACCCGTTATTGATGTTTTAGATTTACTTCTTTTGTCCGATTACATATACAATAACTCAGGAATTGATGATTGCGAGTCATCTGCTGCAGATATTAATAATGATGGTAATTTAAACTTGATTGATATTTTTACCTTAGCTAATAATATTTCATTAGAATTATAATAACCATAAACGTTATTTTAAAATTTTTATTTAATAATATATACTGTAATTTTATCTAGTTGTATGCGCCCGTAGCTCAACTGGATAGAGTGTCTGGCTACGGACCAGAAGGTTGGGGGTTCGAATCCTCCCGGGCGTACCATAAATATTGTGTAAAGTTTTTAATGCATCCTAGATGGCCCTTCAATTTAATTATATAGTTGTTTAATTGTGATATCGATCACCTAGTTTAAATGCGCATGATGTCCTCTCTCAATTTTTAAAAATTATTTATATATATATTCTTTTCTTCGTGAAACACACTTTATGATGCGAAAAAAAAAGGATGCTTTCTTTCTCATAGTTCAAGAATAATTATTTTTTTTACAGTTCATTAAATTTTAATTAGAATTTGCCATGAACTTAGTGGTTAGCTTATATTCTAAGTGAGTAAAATACTCACGAGGTAAGTGAAAAAGTTAAATAATTAGGGATCCCGCGGACTGGTGTATCCCATATGGAGTTCAACATGTCGGAAAGAATGAATGTTTCTATTCTTATTCGTGCAGCCCAAATCATTTTCTGGGCATGCTTATTCCTGCTAATAATTGTTCCAACATCAACTGTCTACGGACAAGATTCAGAGGATGATGTTGAAGAATATTTCGGCGAAGATGACGAATATGAGGATGATGAATACGAGGATGATGAATATCTTGAAGATGACGAATATGATGATGAAGAATATGATGATGAAGATGAATATGATGAAGAATATGATGATGAAGATGAATATGATGAAGATGAAGAAGAAGATCCAATTGAAGACATCGCAGAAAATTTAGGTTATACAATTGACCTTGCTCTTGGTTCACCTCGATTTACCAACAGAGTTTTAATGGATTGGACATCAGCAGTAGATATAAGAGCTAGCGTAGAGTTTCCAATTCTTATGCAATTGTTAGGAGCAAACTTTAGATTTGGCGCAGAAGTAGGTTCTTTCAAATTTGAGAATGCCATACCTAAAGAAGAAGCAGATGGAAGTCTACTTAAATTAGGTGAGAAAATAAGTGGGATAACTGCCATGGGTATTGTCTCTTTTCCAGCCGGTCCTGGGAAAATAAAATTTGGAGCTGGTATTGTTGGTTCTTCTCCAGGGTTTTCTATGGAAGCCTCTTATGGAATTCGTATTGGAGAGATGGTCGAGATACGAGGAGGAATTCGTTCCACAGAAACATTAAATGCTAAAACATCTGAGTCTAATGAGCTTGGCAGGGCAGGGTGGATGGATGGGCAGATTGTCCTAGGTGTAAATCTTTAAAATCGTAAAAATGTATAAAGCCTCAAAATCTAACTACATGTTTCTTCTTATCTTTATTTTATCTCAGGTAGTAATATTTGGTCAGGCTATTGATTTCTATCCAGCTGGACAGACTGCTGACGGTGATAATATTTACAATATTAATTCTACTGTTGCAACAAATGGGCCTTTTTCAGGATCAGATGCGGGTGGGGTATATGTACAGGGTTCTTCTCTTGCTTTCACTTCATGGGATGTTCAGATACAATTTGATGGCGGTGCATTTACAACCATAAACGGTGATCCCAGTGATAATGGTGATGCAGCTGGAAATGGGCAAAGTTTTGGTGCAGGTACAGTAAGGCCTACAGCAGATGGTGATTTAAATATGTGGTTCTCACATGCACACATTGCCGCGACTTCAGGATACCCTGGTACGGTCGATGGTATAAATATATCATTTAGAATTAAAAAAGTTAGTGATGCAAGTACTCTTCCAACTTCTCCTCAAGATTATGCATTTGATCTAGTTGCACCCACGCTTACTTCTGCTAGCATAGCTTCTGATAATAGCAATACTAGTTGGGCTAAATCAGGTGATAATATTACAATTACGTTAACCGCTCCGAGTGGCAGTGATGGAGAAAATCTAGGTACCTCTGATCAGTGGACCACTTCAATACAAGGTTTGGGAGCAACTGTTTCAGGTTCTGGTCTCGTTTGGACTGTCTCTACTACTGTAAGTACTCATCCTGAAGGTACTGTTTATTTTCAAATAACATATTATGATGCATATGAAAACTCTGGCACACTTTTAACCGCTGTTGTTGGAAATACCTCTCAGGTAATAATTGATAAAACACCTCCTAATATTGCAGCCACTATCTTATCGAATGATAATGCAAATAATACACAATATTTAGCGACAACCGGTGATGATGTTACTTTAACAATTACTGCAACTGATGATGATGGTGGTGCAGAGACTATTCAAGTTCCTACTGTTACCATTGATGGAAATACTCCTACTGGAAGTGATCTTTCTGTTCCAGCTAGCTCTTACACCGCCTATAGGACTATGCAAGCTAGCGATACACAAGGTGCTGTGGGTTTTTCAATTACGGGTATTGCGGATAGAGCAGGAAATACAGCAACTAATGTAACCGCTGTTACATCTGGATCTAATGTACGATTTGACTCTGCTGTTCCGACAATTAATGCTCTTACGGTTTTATCAAATAACGCGATTGCAAGTAACAAAGCTACGATTGGAGATGTGATAACTATATCTTTTTCTTCAACGGGTAATGAGTCTTTGCAAACTCCAGTTGTTCTCATTGATGGTGAAGCTGCGGATGAACAGCAAAATGGTAATGCGTATACGTGGACTGCAACGAAAGCAATGGATGCCGAGGATACAGAGCGCCTTACTCAATTTTCACTAAATTTTAAAGATTTAGCTGCTAACAGTGGCGTTGCGCTTGACCATGGTGATATTACAAGTGGAACGCTTGTTGATTTTGACGCAACTAATCCAACTATTAATTCTGAAAGCGCTTCCACAACTAACTCTTTTAATAATACGCTTGCAATTTTAAATCAGGTTATCTCCATAGATATTGAGAGTGCTGAAGAACTTTATAGTGTTAAGGATGTTCTTATTGCAGGAAAAGCGGTTGCGAATCAAACAACTGCAGCGACAAATGTGACAGATTGGACTATAAACCACGTGGTGGATGGTACGGAAGCTGATGGGTACGTTGGTTATTCTTACACGGCTGTTGATTTAGCTGGAAATGAAACAGATGTAGTGAAATCAAGTAGTAGTATTCGAATAGATAATTCAAAACCGGTACTGAGTACAGTTACAATTATTTCAAATAACACCAATACTGCATACGCAAAAATCAATGATGATGTTACAATAAATATTGTTGCAAATGAAGCTCTACGAATTGATCCTGTTGTTTCAATTCAGGGCAGAGCTGCAACTATTACTGCAGCAGGAGATGGCATTACATTTACAGCTACTCATACCATGGATAATACGGACACGGAAGGCCTTGTAGCCTTTCAAATTGATTTTGAAAATACTTTTGGACTCGCTGGAGACAGGATTATTGATGATGGATCGGGCGGTAGCACTAATAATGGAGCAACTGTAACATTTGACAGAGCTGCTCCTACCTTAAATCCTGTTACAGTATTATCCAATAATGCTAATCCATTGTATGCGAAAGTGGGCGATATTATTACGTTGTCATTTAACTCAAATGAAGCGATCCAAGATCCACCAACAGTTGTTTTTCTAAGCACGCCTGGTAACAATCGAGCGGGTACTGTTTCTGGAAGTGGAACTACTTGGAATGCGACCTACACTATGCAAAACTCTGATACGGAGGGTGATGTTGATTTTTATATTGACTTTGTTGATATCTCTGGCAATACTGGCACAAGGGAAACTAGTCTCTCTTCAGGAAGTGAAATAATTTTTGATCGGGACATACCAGAGCTCACTACTATAGATATTTCTTCAAGTAATGCAAACCCGGCTCTTTCAAAAGTGGGTGATGTCATAACCTTAGCGATTACGGCGGATGAAGATATACAAATACCAACGGTGACTATTGCTGGATCTGCAATACCAAATTCAGCTATAACTGGAAATGATGGTGAAAGAAATTTTACAGCTACTTATACAATGCAAAGCTCAGATAACACAACAGCTGCTCTTGGATTTACTATTGATTTTTCTGACCTTGCAAACAATGCAGGTACTCAAAGAACTACATTGGAAAATGACGGAGATGGCCTCAATGTAGGATTTGATAAACAAGATCCCGGTTTAGATATAATCACTATTTTTTCAGATAATGATAATAGAGCAGGAACAGGAAATAAAACTGGTTTAGCAATAGTAAATGATATCATCACTGTAAACTTTGAGTCAGACGAAGATTTAAAAACTGGAGTGACTCCGGCTGTCCTTATTGCAGGAAATGCTGCAACCGTTGTTCGTAATGCAGATAATGATTATACAGCTACTTATCAGATGGCATCAGATGATGATACAGATGGTGCAAATATTACTATATCTATTTCTAATATAGTTGATCCAGCTGGAAATTCCCCTGCAAGTGCAATTACATCAACAACTGATGGGTCTTATGTCAAATTTGATAAGACTAATCCAACCTTAGGGTCTATAACCATTGCATCTAATAATTTAGATAATACCCTTGCAATTCAAGGTCAGGTCATAACGCTTACGTTTGCATCTAATGAAGATATTTCAGTACCAGCCGTAAATATTTTGGGTGGTGCTGCTGTAGTCACTAATGTTGCAGATTCAAGTAACTGGGTTGCGACAAAAACTGTTGGAGGTGCTGACAGTGAAGGGGTTGTTGGATTTAGTATTGCTTATTCTGATAAAGCCGGAAATAATGGAACGACAAGAACTGATTTAACCGGTGGAGATGATCCTGTAACTGTAGACCTGACAATACCTCAAGTCACGAAAGCTTCTATTGCAACAAATAATGGAACTGGGGATGAGCTATCTGTACCCGGAGATATTGTTACGCTCAATGTTGAAACTTCAGAAGCAATACAGGCCCCTACAATTTTAATTGCAACACAAAGTGCAACTGTTGTACAGGGAGCGGATGCCCTTACATGGACTGCGACATATGCTATGACGACAAATGAGTCAAACGGACCAGTTAATTTTGCAATTGATTTTATGGATCTTGCAGGTAATGAAGGAAATGGTGGGGCTTCCTATACTGCTATATTGAACGATGATGACGGCAATTCTGTCAGTTTTGATAAAACTCAGCCGCAGTTAGACTTAATAAATATTCAATCGGATAATACTTTAACCGCTTATGCTCGAGTTGGGTCCGAAGTAACTCTTTCTTTTGAGTCTAATGAAGCATTGTCTTCGTATTCGGTCACTATTAATGGAAATGCAGCCGCTGTTTCTTATGATGCGGTCGCTGACAGATTTAGTGCTACATACACGCTAGTGGATGGTGATGTAGAGGGGGATGTTACTTTTACTATCGACTACACGGATTTAAATGGTTATCAAGGCGTTCAAGCAACGGAAACATTAAATGGTACTGCAGTAGAATTTGATAAAACACCACCAGTTATGAGTACACTTACCTATACTTCAAATAATGCTAATTTATCCACTATGGCAAAGGAAAATGATGTTATAACCGTCAACCTTGAAGCAGATGAAAATCTACAATCTCCCACAATTACATTAGCAACAAACCCAAGTGGAACACCAGTTGCTGGTGGAACTGAGGCGATTTGGAGTTCAAGTTATACGGTACCATCTCTATCCGATGGAGTAGTTGCTTTGCAAGTAGATTTTAAAGATTATGCAGGTAATTCTGGAGTAAGGCAAGCTGCACCTATGACTGGTTCAACGATTACCTACGATGGAACCATTCCAGCTCTGGGAACGGTTACATTTGTAAGTAATAATAGCTACTCTACAGCCAAAGCTAAGTTATTTGATGAGCTTACGTTAACTATTGTTGCAAACGAAAGTATTCAAACTCCGGTTATTACGATTTCTGGTACATCGGTTACTCCTACTATGGGAGCGGATGATGAAAACTGGAGCGCTACTTATATTATGCAAGCGGCTGATTCAGAGATAGATGTTCCTTTCACTATTAATTTTAGCGATTTAGCTGATAATCTAGGAGTTCTAGTAGCTGCAACCTCGGCTGGTGAAGTTGTTAACTACGATAATACGGCGCCAATAACAACGGGTCTTATAGTTGACCTTAAAGATGCTTCGGATACAGGGTTATTAAATAGTGATAATATCACCACAGAACTTACTCCCACTTTTGAAATTCAAAACTTGACATCAGGTCCGGCATTTGGAACAGGAGAGAAATTAATACTAAACATTAATGGTGTAGACTATGATTCTATCACTATTACTGTAGATGCTATGAGTATAGCTGTTCCGGATGCGTCCCCACTCACAAATAATGTTTTGCCTTACGAAGTAACCGTTTTTATTCGTGATTTAGCAGGAAACCTATCTCTTGCCTCATCATCGCTTAGCATCACTGTAGATACAGAATCTCCTTTGACTAATGGAGTCTTAAATCTAACTGATATTTCTGATACTGGCTCGGATAATGCTGATGAAATTACAAGCGATAATACGCCAACTTTAGAGGTAAATGGACTAGCTGATGGCCAAATTTATACGGTTCAAATTGAGTATGACCTCGAAGGTGGTGCGTCCAATCAATTAGTTATTGATCAACTGATGGCTCAAGCTATAACAGATCAATTCACGACAACGGCTTTAAGTGACGGGGTATACACGTTTACTTATAAGCTTGTAGATACAGCAGGTAACATTTCTTTAGAGAGTAATCCTGTAATTATCACCATAGACCGAACACAGCCAACTATTCCTACTGCACCGGATCTCACTGATGCATATGATGCAGGTACATTAAACTCAGATAACTTGACAAATTTAGCGGATCTTGAATTTAGTATTTCTAATCTAGTTATTGGAGAAAGTCTAGAAATCTATGATGATGCGGATAATAGCCTTCTTGGTACAAAAACTATCACAGCAACAACTGAAACGATTTTAATAAATGGCTTTTCTGAGGGAGCTCATGTTGTTTATGCTAAGGTTACTGATCTTGCTGGAAATCAATGTGGCGAGACCGGTCTATTGCCATTTGAAGTTGATTTAACCGCGATAGATGTTACAAGTATTACTTTGGATTTAAATGTTGCAGATGATTCTGGTTCGAGAAACGATGACGATCTCACAAATGTCAATACACCAACGTTTACAGTTGCAGATGTTTCTATTAATGATATCATTAAACTCTATGCAGAAGATGTATTGGTCGGAACTTCTACTGCTACAGGAACAAGTGTATCCGTTACAAGTAGCACACTAATAGATAACCCGTATTTAATGTCTTTCACAGTTACGGATTATGCTGGGAACGTATCTCTTGTATCAGATAATACGTTAGATGTTACGATTGATACTACTCCATGGGGTACCTTAAAAGACCTTATACTGGTTTCTGATACAGGAGCCGAGGCAGGTGATAATATTACGAATGACCAGACTCCTGAATTTAATATTCCTTCTGATTTAGATTTTGCAGAGCTTGATTTGATCCGCTTATACAGTAATAATGGTGTTTCAACTACTCTTATTTATTCCGAGAGAAAGTTGGCTTCTACGACTGCTCATAATATCACTGTTCCTAATGCGTCTGCACTTGGAGAGGGAAATTATGACTTTACGTATGATATAGTCGATTATGCAGGAAATGTATCTTTAGCTACAAGTGCTGCTCTAACAATTACCGTGGATGTTACTGCTCCACTTTATATCCTGAACACGGATTTAGATGATGCCACAGATTCAGGTGGAGACCCCTTAGATGTAACGGATCCATTAACAACTGACAATCTAACAAATAGCTCAAATTTAAGCGTAACATTAAGTGGCTTTACGACAGGTGATTATGCTCAATTGTTATATTCGTATAATGATGGTATCGCGGCACCTGTAATCAATGTTGTTGAAGCTAATGGCTTAGTTTCGGTAGGTGATTCTGGGACAAAAACGTATTTATTTCCACATATAGGCGAAGGTGTTTATACAATAAGTGGTTATTCTGCAGATCTTGCTGGCAATCAGAATACAGGAGTAAATCTTGTTGTGACGGTAGATACTACCCCGCCTGATGCGAGTTTGGTTACTTTAGATCTAGTGGATGCTTCAGACACAGGAGGTGACCCTACAGACCCAACAGATCCCTTGACGATTGATAATCTTACGAATGCAACGACTCCAAATATTCTTATTTCTAATGTTTCCGTCACAGATTCAGTGACTCTTTATAATGATGATGTTAACAATTCTGCAAAAGCGCGAGGACTACCAGCTGCTTCGACTATTACTTTAACGCAAGATTTAACAGCCGCAGCCGATGCAGCTATTACTTTTTATGCTACATTAAAAGATGCTGCTGGTAACGAATCGATAGCTTCTCCTGCGCCTTTAGTGGTTACCTTGGATACTACAGCTCCATTGTCTGGTACAACTCCACCTCTACCAGATTTAACAGATGCAACTGATACAGGCGAGTTTCCTGCAGATAATAAGACTTATATTCAAAATCCTAGTTTTGATCTTACTTTAACTGGCGTATTCGAGCCAGATAGCTTAATTCTTTATGCTCAAACAGGTATTACAAAGTCCATTGTTGGAAGATCTATAAAAGTCCTAAATCAAGAATTTGGAACTGTTGCTGTAGCTTTAGGTAAAGAACTTGCTGAGGCGGCTGATTATACGATGACCTACAAACTTATTGATGCTGCAGGTAATATATCGGCTGAAAGTGATCCCTTGACACCTCTCCAAGTTGATTTGACCTTTCCTGATGTTCCAGGTGATCCAAATCTAGAGCCTTATTCTGATACAGGGAAAAGTGATTCAGATAATATTACTAATGCTAGTACCATATCTATCGACATGCCTGGAATTACTTCTGGTCTTATTGGAAAGCTCTATACTTTCACAGACGTAAATGGTGATGGTATTTTTGATTTTGATGATTGGGGGCCAGATGGTGTTCAATCAAATGGCGATTTTGGAGAAGGGAATGGTGCATATGATGAAGGAGAGCCATCTACTGAATCACCCACAATAGTAGTTGCTGATTATAGCGATAATAATGCAGAATTTGAAAATTGGTATTTAAATGATTGGGCGCTTTCAGGAAATGATGCTGATTGCGGTTGCTTGGATGGTAGTTTAACTTATAATTATGCTACAATTGCTGATGATTCCCTTGCCATTGGGTTTTTCACGATTCATGAGGATTTAGTTGGACAAAGAAAGCAATCTGCAAATGCATTGATTGTTCAAGCAGATAGAAAAACACCAGTCCAGAATGTAACTGTTGCTTATTCAGATGCTGACTTTTTAGTTAATTCTTCATCAGGTACACTCACCTATACATTTACGTATAAAGAAGAGTTAGATTCTCAGTTAGAGCCGCCTCGTTTCAATCTTAGGTTTCCAACTAGTGCTAATCTAGAAAACCAACCTCTTGTTTATACTGGATCTAATAATATCTGGAAATATGATCTTGCGTTAGGCGGTTATAATAATGATAATGGACTGATCATAGCTGAGGCTCATTTTGCACAAGATTTAGCAGGTAATGATATTGCTACTCCTGTATGGTCAGATATAACAATTGATAATATTCCAGCGGATTTTACCGATATAACACCTATTTCTAGTTCTTTTAATAATATTTTAAATAATTTTGGATGGACTTTAAATGAAAATTTAGACCCTCTAGCTGTGAACGCTATTAACTTTTATCAAGATGATGCAGTCGTCGCCACATATCCTTTTTCAGTAGCTGAACTTAGTTTAGGGGTTCGTGCTAATGGAAATTTAGGTGCTGGTTTCGCACTTGCTGACGGTGTTTATACAGTTTCTTTTGAAACAACTGATATTGTTGGTAATGTTGGCAAGGTTGATATTACTAATTATTCCTATGATACTAAGAGTCCTTCAGTAACAATGACTTACTCTAGAGAAGTTGTAACCGCAGATTCACTGGTCACTATTACAGCCACTTTTGATGAACCTGTTACAAATTTTCCAATAATAGAACTTACAGCCATGGACAGTTTAGTTGCTGGCGCGAGCCATGTTGCTGTACCAATGACTCTTCCTGGAGGATGTGAGTGTCTGGATGATAATGGTGATGTAATACCAAATTGTGAACCTGAAATAGATGAAGCAACTTGTACAGATATAAATGGTTTTAATGGTACTTGGGACCTTGATTATTTTGGAGTTACTGATGGGAGTGTTTGGATTTATCATTACATTGCTCCAGGAATCGATGATGTTGATCTAAGTATCACAAATTCCGGTCCACTTGATGTATTTATCAGGTCTACTGATTTAGCTTCAAACCCTCTATATATGCTAGATAATGCAGTGAGTGGCATAACCAATGGATTTGACAACGCAAGTCCACTTTATATTGATAATGATAAAACTCAAGCCACATACAGTTACTTAAATCTTTCAAATAGTACAATTGTTGATGCATCTGGAAGCCCCACAACCTATGCGGGAGCAGGTGGTGATACGATTGAGGTAACCATAACCCTAAATCAACCTATCCTTACAAGTAACCCTGTCCCTGAACTTCGATATACTTATGGGAGTGGAACTGGAACCGGTATTTCAGGTATCTCATTTGTTTCAGTTGCTGATATTGAAGACGGAGTTGATGCTTCTTCAATAGACCCGTTAACTGAAGCCAATTTAATTTGGAAATATAATCTAATTATACCTGACTTAGCTGAGTGGGATGGGGCCATTGATTTTAACTTTTTAGCCAGAGATTTATCAAATGTTCTGATTCTTGAAGAGAATGAAATTACTGATTCTGAATTTATTGTTGATAATATTCATCCTGCAGATTTTGAAACTGGTATTGTTACCGTTTCAGGTGTCAATCCCGTACAAGGATATATAACTGGTTTTATTGATGTGATTAGTTTAGTTGTTCCTATTCCAGGCCAAATTGAAGATCCGACAATTATAAATGGGGAAGTAAAAGTAGAATTCTTCAATCTTAATAGAGGTGTAGATTGGGTCACTATTGGTGCAAACTCGTCTATTACTGAGGTTGGTGAACTACTTTTCAATAGAAATATAGCAGATGTTTATACTTCTATGCCACAGGGAACTGAAATTATTACAGGCGACCAAATTTCTGTTCGAGCTAGTTTAATTGACCGAAATGGAAATATTACGATTGGAAGTGAAAGTATAACGCAAATGGCTTATGATCCAACATCTCCGGTTATGGGAACGGTAACAGGAGGTAACTTTTCTGGTGAGCTTTCTCCTCAATACTCAAATGATTTAGTGAGTTTGGAGTGGTCAGAGTTTCTTGAAACGGATGAAGGTGAGTCTGGTGTTGAAACGTATGAGATTTTGGTAAGAAAATTAGCTGATGGTGATTGCGATTGTTTAGATAGCGATGGTGCGATTATTGCTGAATGCGAAGCTTCAGTTGATTACACAGTATGTGTTTCAGCTGTGGAAGATAGTGGATTTGCAAGCACATGGTCTTTAGCAGATGTTGCAGATTCAGTTTTGATTGATTGGACAAATGTATTACCTCCAACAACAAGCTTCGAGTATAATCCTATTTTAGAACATAATCAGAAATACAGAGCTTTTGTAAGAGCTACGGATGTAGCGGGAAATATTTCAACCACTTTGTCTTCAGATATTCTCTATAGGTTGAATTCTAGCCCTATAATTTCATCTCTAGAGTCTGCGACATTAAATGAAGATTTCTTCTGGTCAGATACCCTACTTTTTACTGATTTAGATTTGAATATTCAGCAAGGTGATCAGTTTACTTTTGAGGTTATTACATCATTACAAGAAGGTGCAACTCCATACTTAGAATCTGGATCAGCTCAAGGTGGAAGTGTTTCAGAAATTATATTAGCAAGTACTGCTAGCCCTCAAGATAACTTTTATAATGGTACAGTTATTAAATTAGTTGACGAACTTGAAGATAGCCTAAGAACTATTCTAGATTATGATGGAACTTCTAAAGTGGCTACCATTTCTGACGGTTTTAATGATTGGTCAAATCCTCCTGTTAATGGTACTTCTTATGAGATAACTCGTGGCTCCGTATCCATCGCAGCATACACTCCGGAAGAAGGTGATTCCGGAATAGAGCGTTATGCAATTTTATCATGGAAACCTTCACAAATAGATGTGAACAGTTATGATTTATCTATTAGGGTGAATGATGCATATAATCATTCTGATACATTGCCATTAATCCTTTCTGTAAATGCCGTGAATGATCCTCCTTACTTTGACATCCCAACAGAAAAAGAGATCGTTGAATGGAATGAGGATCAAAGTGCTATTTCTCCTGTCACTTTTAATCTAAGTAGATATTTATATGATGTTGATAATGATATCTCTTCTGAAATGACTTGGCAAGCCATCATATATGACACATCTCAAATTGATGAAGGATTTCCTTTTGGTCAGGTTATAGTAGGTCCTGGTACCCCTAAGAGCATACACGCGGACTTGCTTAAGCAGTATATAGGTTTTGATATTTACAGTTTTGACTCTAAAAAAAATTCAAGCTCTGATGGAAATAGAATATCACAAAAAACATTAACTTTAATGAACTTATCAGCAGAAAGTGACCCTTTACTAAATATAACTATAAATGATGTTCAATACGGAAATGGTGCACCTGACTCTTCAATTGCAACTTTTTTTAGTGCTGCTGATTATTATGGAAGCAACCATATGGTTGAATTTGTTGTTCAGGATCTAAGTGGCTCAGAAAAAAGAGACACTGTAACTGTTAATGTGTTGCCTGAAAATGACCCTCCAAAAATAGGTGTTCTTGAAAATAAATTTGTATCAGAAAATGACTCTCTTAAATTAGAGTTTGGAAGTTTTACAACAGATATTGATGATACGTCCTTAACATTTACAGTGAAAGCCTTAAGAGTTAATAGGCAGTCTGGATCAATAATTACTGATGAGTCAGGGGAAGAGGTACTCCAGGATAGTATAACCATCACACCCAATAGTTTTTCTTCCAGCAGTCTTTTAGATTCTGTTTTATTTTCGCCTGATAAGCTTTGGTCTCACAAAACAATGATAAGAGTTATAGCATCAGATGGTGTTTCATCAGATAGTTCAAGTTTTATGCTTGATATTGAACGTGTTCTTCGTCCGCATCTTACGGTCGCAATGATTCAAAACACAGCTTTCAGTAGATTCTTACAGGTTATTGTAACAGATACCGCATCCAAATCAACAAGAATATCAATGGAAATCCAAAATCAAGATATGGATATAGACACTATAGCTGCACATACATATGTAAGTAATCTTAGTTTTGAATCTTCCGGAAATTATTCGGTCGATATTTTTGCAAATGCATCTGTTGGAGATACAACAATAAATGAATTCTTCTCTTTGGTTGCTGGACGTGCTTCTAGCAGGTGGGTCGGGCGAAGTTATGATGGGAATTTCGGGATTTCGGGAGATCCTGGTGCTGTAAGTTATGATCAACCTTTTCTAATCGCTGATTCTACTCTTTTTGAACAAAATTTCCATGATAGAGCATCCTATATCTTCGGAAATGAAGAAGTTGTTTTTAATAAGCCTGTTGAAGTAAGACTGTATAGTAATAGAAGTGATCTGGCTATATATAGGCGTAAAAATGGAGTTGTCTGGGAGGAATTACCTTCTCTAAATATAGAAAGTGAAATTTTCACACTAACTACTCAGGGTGGTTATTTTAAATTAGGTCCTAAGACTATCATAGTTCCTGAAAGAACTAGTATACATCAAAACTATCCAAACCCTTTTAATCCAACTACAACCATAAACTATGATATTGGTCTACTGGATGGTTTAAGTCAGAATGTTTCGATTGATGTATATAACCTGCTTGGCCAACATGTTAAATCATTGGTAAAAGAAGTTGATCAAATTGGACAATTCTCTATTAAGTGGGATGGTCAAGATACTTTTGGACAGCAAATGTCATCAGGCGTATATTTTATTCAGTTGAGTACTGAAACTGGTATAATAAAAAATAAAAAAATGATGTTATTAAAATGATAAAAAATTCAATAATAACTATTAAGAATGTTTTGTTTTCTCTTGTTTGTTTAATGTTCCTTAGTTGCAGGGGAGAAGTCATTGCGACAGATGCTGACCTCTCAAATTTTGGATGGGCATTATATGAAGATGGGAATTATCTTGAGGCATTAGATTGGTTCAAAGAATCAATAAAAACAGATCCTTCTCATTATGATGCTTACAATGGTGCAGGATGGACAATGGGTCAATTACGCCAAGCGGATGATGCTATCAACTTTTTTAATACTTTTTTACAACGAGATAGTTCTGATTTTACAGATCGATTAGACTTTTATGCTGGACTAAGTTTTGGCTACAGTGCGGTTGGCAATGATGCTAAGGCAAGAGAATATGCCCAGACATATTTTTTTGGTAATCAAAATTCTGATCTTGGTGATCCAAATTGGTGCTTTTGTCATAAAACAGACATTAACATGTTAGATGTTCGCTTGGTGCTAGCTATTTCAGAATTTAGACTAGGGCTTTTTCAAAATTCTCTATCATCTATTAATGATTTATATAATGATTTAGAGTATGCCGATGGTGATTCTTTAAAAAATGGAGAATTGAAAGGATCTAGAGAATTAAACGATGAATATCCTTTAGAATATGACTACACTACTATCTCCGGAAGAACGTACCTAGCAAATCATCTAGAAATATTACAGCGAAAATTAGCAAGTGCTAATGGTGAAAATAATTTAAGTTGGAACTGTTCTGAAGGTGATGTAATAGGTGGAGGTTATTGCGACCAATAGCTTTTTGACAGAGTTTCTTAAAACTGATTCGGATTGGATGCAAGTAGCATTAAATCTTGCTGAGAAAGCATACTCTGAGAACGAGGTACCTGTTGGATGTATAATCGTTCAAAATAATATTATAATTGGCAAAGGTTATAATCAAACGCAATCCTTAAAAGATCCCACTGCTCATGCTGAAGTCTTAGCTATTACTGCGGCAGCAGCATCTATTAAAGATTGGCGCTTAACAGATACAGCTATTTATGTTACAAAGGAACCTTGTGCCATGTGCGCCGGAGCAATCATTAATTCTAGAATCTCAAAGTTAGTTTTTGGAGCTTATGATGAGCAGAAAGGTTGCTGCGGATCACTATACCAATTGTGCGGAGATCGTCGCCTCGACAGTCGTACTTCAGCACACGGCGGAGTTTTAGAAGAACGCTGCGAATCGCTTCTTAAAGAATTCTTTCTAAAACAGAGAAAATCGAGTTCTGGAAGGTTAGCTGAAAATTAGATTTTTTCTTTAATTTTTTGTAAGAGCAAAGTTTTCAGATTTAAAAACACCTTTAACGACTTTGCCATCAATATCTGCTACCCTTACTGCATTACAGAAACCGTCTTTTGCATGTGAATCACCATGGTCGTCTATTTTGCTACCTTGAACAGAATAAACTTCTTCTCCTACTTTGATGGCCAAGCTACAAGATCTCTGATTTTTCATTCCAAAGTTGCACATCCCGCAAGAGGCAAGAACAAGACCTTTTAATGATCCGTCTTTTGCAACAGATGTTTCAAAAACTGGAGAAGCAACTTCTACCACATTTTTTTTTGAAACTTTGCAAGATCCACAACCGGCATAAAGTGATTGAAACGAGAAAAGTGTTAATGCTATGAAGACAAAATATTTCATATAAAACTCCTTATTAACTAATTGGCGTTCCTTATTATACAAAAAATATATCCCTAAATAAAAATGATTCTTTTAGGATTTAGTTTTATAAAATATTGTAACAAAAACAGTGTTTTCTCTTAAGTGTTGAGATTGAGATGTACTAATAATTTCTTTAATTAAATCCTCATCAAGCCAATTTTGTATTGTTTCCTCAATTTCTACACTTAATGGGCTTAAACCACTTTTAACAATTTCAAATACTTTTACTTTAATCATTTTTTTATTACCTTGTATGATGCATTATACTAAAATGCGGAGAGAGAGGGATTCGAACCCCCGATACTCTAGGAGTATACTTCATTTCGAGTGAAGCGCATTCAACCAGGCTCTGCCATCTCTCCAATATTTGTATTAAATTAACTATATAAATTATTATGATAGCAACAGAATCACAAAGATCAGAATTAGAAGAATACCTTGAAACTATTCTAGACCTTTACACAAAAGATGAATATGAAGATATGGTTGAGAGTATTGTTTTTCAGTTTTGTAAACGTAAATTCGGTTGGGAAAGAGAATTCTCCGTTAAATTATTTTATGAGATTGCGAATGAATATAATAAATGATCTAATACTTCAATTCCATTTAAAGCTTTTAGACATGATGAAAAGAAAAGATATATTTTTAATCTCTCTTTTTGTATCTTTAGTGGCACCTTCATTAAACGCAGAAGCAACCAAGCTGGAGGATGGATTTTACTTTGGTTCTACATTAAAGGATTCAGTTGACGTATCTAGTTCAAATGAAAATCTCGTAATAATATTTAGCGATGGCTCAAAGTATAGTTTTGATCGTAAAGATAAGACCGCTTTTTATAAGAAAAATATCTCAAATGATGGGGAGACTCTCATTCAAGTAATCGATAGCGAAAATTTCAAAATATTACATAACCAAAACACAGAAAATATAAAACCATACTCTAAATATACTTTATACAAGAAACCTGGATTTTTGAATAAGGTTATTGCTGCATTAGTTACAAGTGCCCTTTTATTCTCTCTTTTTCAATTTTATTTAAAATTAAATAAAGTTTGGAAACGAAGAAAAATATCTGAGGTTGCCAATAGTATATCTATTGTTGCTTCGTTACTTGGTTTTGCAACATTAGTTCCATTTTTACTTAATAGTATCCTCATAACCGCAGACTATCCATCTAGTGTAAAATATATTCTTGGTCTTATTTTAGCTATAGCATTTAGTCTAATTAGTATGGGGTATTTTGTCGATGAAAATAAGGGTGTTGGCTTTTTCACTTTACTAGGCAGGGCTCTGAAAACTGAGGGTCAAGAATCTGGTGATTTAATTAGCGATATGCTTAGACCAAAAGGTGCTACAAAGATAATCGATATTTTAGTCAAGTTAGCAGCAATAGATGATGATATTGCAAAAGAAGAAATAGATTTAATTAACCAATTTGCTTCTAAATGGGACATTAAAATTCCAGAGTTAAAACCAGGTAAACCCGACCAAGTAACTAATCTTGTGGAATTGAAATCTTTGGTACAATCTTATCTAGACGAAGGTCCAGACATAGAAGTAGCCGAGGGACTTGTTGATCTTATTAACATGATGGCCGAAGCTGATGATGAAGTCACAAAAGAAGAAGAAATGGCTGTTGCCGAGTTTACAGGGATGATAGCACATTATGTGGGATCCGAAAAAGGCGGAAAGATGAATATGTACGAAGTCAACATTGTTCCACAGGATGATAAACAAATTAATGCGGTAAAAGAAATATTACCGGAATTAGATGTCGTAATAGATCGAGGAGGTAAGGTGTTTAAAGTTGGAAGGTATTTTTCTGAAGATTATGCAGAAGCTGTTTGTGAAAAGTATATTACACTTGGTCTTTATTCAGTGACATCGAAGGTTGTTGTTGACCTTAGTAAGGACTGATATACAAGAGAATGAACAGGCATTGAATAATTTCATTCAATTATATAAATAACTTGAACATATAAACAAAAATAAATGGAATATTTTCTCTTAGGGGTTCTTGCTCCGATCCTGTTAAACCTAATGCATTTACTTGTGGGAATCTATATTATTGTGAAAAGAGGATCCATTATATCTCTTGGCTTTACTGGGATTGGCTTTTTAACAAAAACTCTAGGAATGTTATTTCTTACGTGGCTGGGTGTCGCTTACTTTAAACTTGATTTTAGAATTTTTGTACCGCTTCTTACTTTCTTCTGGTTCTTCACACATTTGGTCGAAGCATTTGTCATTCAGCATTATATGAGAAAAAATGAAAGTAAACTGATTAAATCTATTCAGATTTAACTTTTACATAGTTAATCATGAACTTTTTAATTTAAAATTATTTATTTCTTTTTTTCGTTTGGTATTGATTGGATTCTCAATAAACTTTTCTCTGTAATATTTGTTATAAACAACCACTTTAAACATAATCTTTATCATTATTTATAGGAATATCATGAATCAAAAATCAGTCAAGCTTCTTTTTTTATTTTTATTTTTTTTGGACATATCATTCGCATCAGATATCTATGCTCCAAAACCACTTTCAGAAATTTTGCAGGAGCCGACATCATCAAATTGGACACCAAGTCCTGTAAGTATGATTGAGAATAGATCTCATGTGGTCTTTATTGATGTTACAGGTTCATACTGCTTGCAAGTAAACTCAACACTTGTGGGAGAATTGACAGTGGGTAACGTAAGCTCAATGGAAAATGGAACTGCAACCTATGGTGAGGTTCTGCAGTCCATGTTTCAATTGTTAGACCTAAATGTTGCTTCCTTATCTACAAATCAGTTGACAGGGACATATACAATTCATCCTGAATTGGCTTCATATCACTCACTTGATTATGATGGGGGAGTATTCGTAGTGAAAGATAAATCATCTTTTTATCATACTGAGCAAGCGAATTCAGCCTTCTTAGTATTTAGTTTGGAAGGGACCCCAGAGAATACAACATTGCAGGCCTCTTCGAGGTATGAATACGATGCTCTTTCTAATTCGTATGTCTTGGATAACACTTGGCAGACCCATTGGGTAGTCCTGGGAGAAGATCAAGTACTTACGCTATCGGATGCTTCTACAGAAGCAACAGAGTGGATGGTAGCAGACGCAAGAGAACTAATTGAAATAGGAGTTGATGCTGGGGATGACTTTAATCCTGGATCGACATCATGGCAGACAAATTCTTTTGCTGCATATCCAACGGACGCAAATACAGGAGAACTCTCCGTATGGGATTATGATGAAAGTCCTCTGAAAACTTCACAGTTTTATAATAATGTTGATGATGATTATCAAAACCAACTCGGACACTCAGCTCAAGCGAGTGCCGTCGCTTCTAATTTATTGGATATTATCAATCAAAACCTATTGGATATGGGGGAGAGTATGCGTTACAGTAAGGAAACCTATGTTACTTTTAGGGAAGCGCTACTAAATAATTATTTTGAAAGTGTAGATTTATATAATGCAGTTCTTGGAGAAAGAACAGTTGAACACGTTTACTTTACCAGTTCTTATGATAACGATGGTGAGTATCATCCTTTTATGGTGATAGCAACTCACAATGCACCATCTGGACCCCAATTCTTAATTGATGTTGCACGTCCTCCAGGCGATGGAACACCTGGGCTGGGGTATGATGATCAAACAGTCACTAGAAACTCAGTTCTAGAACAAAAATTAATCAAGATCCCAATACGCGATTATGGATTGACAGCAAATCTAACGGACAATGATTTATCGGAATACAATAGTTTGGCCTTAGACGAGGGTGTAGCAGAATCGGGTTGGACAGTTGATAATCATACGAGCACTTCTTCAACAGGGATTGCGATTGATGGTGTCATCGTATACCCTGCATCGAATAACGTTCTTATCTATGCTTCACTTGCTGCCGAAATAACATCAACAGGTATTCATGTCGGTAGAGGTATGGGGTTCCATTATCATGCGGATGGACATGCATTCAACGAGAATGGAATAAACCTATACAATAGTGGTGACTATGTCGGACGCACTCATCCACCTCTCATTGCATTTGTTTTTGATGGTATTGCTATCTATGGTACTTATGGTGATGATCAAAGTACGATGGATGGAGCCTCAGAAGACTTAGATGACTATGGCGGACATGACCATGATGATTATGGATATCACCACCATGCTTTTAGCGAAGAAGTTGAGCAGCAAAATGGACCAAATACATACACATTTACTCAAAACTTTCTACAGAGAGGTGCTTTCAAAGGACGTATAAATGAGATACCAGGATTTTTAAATAATAATACAAATCAGTTTATGGACAATGATTTGAAACAGTATGTTGGCGGATCTGGTACCTCTCAGCTTTTCATTAAGACTGGAAAAGGCTACCTCCCAAACCAAATTACTGTTTCTCAAAACTATCCTAATCCGTTTAATCCTACAACAGAGATCCGTTATAATTTAAAAAATAATGAATCTATAAATATTAATATTATTGATATTAAAGGTAATCATATAAAGCAATTAATTGATTCTGACAAGTCAGCCGGACAGCACTCTGTGCAGTGGGATGCGACCAATGATCTGGGTCATTCTGTTTCTGCAGGTGTTTATTTTTTTACGATTGAAACAGAAAGTGAGCATCAGACTCGTAAAATGGTTTTATTGAAGTAACTGCTTCTATACCTGTCTTATGATTTTCGTATGATCAATTTATAAAGGAAGAAAAAACAAAAACAATAGGCTATCCACCAAATTAGCCCAATTAACTAATGTTTTTTAGTTAATCTTTCCTTCTATTTAAAATTCTGTTTTTGTAATTCAGGAGTAGAATACTCAGATATAATTACTCTTCTATTAAATGTGAATAATAAGATCTATTATCATTAAATTTATATGAATTACATGGGAACCATAATTTGGACAAAAAAGTTAAATATGATTTAGTAGTCTATGGTGCAACAGGTTTTACTGGTAGATTAGTTGTGGACTATATTATCAGAGAATACGGTATTATAAATAAAGACTTTACTTGGGCAATAGCTGGTCGAAATAAAGACTCTTTAACCGGTATAGTGAGCTCTTACAATGCCTCTGGTGCTAAATTAAAGAATATCCCTATCATTATTGCAGATAGCAATGATCCTCTGTCTCTGGACCTAATGACTTCTATATGTAGTATCATTATTTCAACTGCAGGTCCTTATATGAAATATGGTTTACCTCTAGTTAATTCTTGTGTTAAAAATAATACACATTATTGCGATCTAACCGGAGAGGTTCCTTTTATTAAGAATTCGATTTTGAACTATGACGCAGAAGCCAAAAAAAATAAAACAAAAATAGTTCATTGTTGTGGATTTGATTCTTTGCCTTCCGATATTGGAGTTCATTTACTTCAAATAAATTCGGTAAATAATTATAAGATACCATGTAACGATGTAACGACTTATGCTTCTACAAAAGGTGGTTTGAGTGGCGGAACCATAGCCAGTATGATAAACATATTTGAACATATGAAATCTAACCCCGACTTGAAAAATGAATATAAAAGTGTCTATTGCCTTGATAATACAAATACAGAAACTATTTCTATTTCTAGAAAGAACTTAAAACGTATTAAATGGGATAAAGAAGAAAATGGATGGTTGTGCCCCTTCATTATGTCTGGTATCAACAGTAGAATAGTGTACAAAACAAATTCTATTTCTGATTTTAACTATGGTACAGACTTTATGTATTCGGAGGTTGCTTATTTTAAGAAAGGATTATCTGGGTTTTTTAATGTATTAAAATTGTATTTTAGTTTATTACTTCTAAGAATTTCTCTTACTTTTTCACCCTTACTTTTCGTTCTTAATTATTTTTATTTTCCCAATCCTGGTAATGGTCCGGATAAGAATACCATGAAAACTGGATTTTTTAAAATGAGAATAAAAGGAACTACTCCGAACAAACAAATTTCACAAGTCACGGTTTTAGGTAATAGTGATCCTGGATATTCTGCTACAGCAAAAATGATAACAGAATCAGCACTTTCAATTCTATTAAATAAAGATACAATCCCGGAATCACATGGGGTGCTAACACCTGCGTCTGCACTAGGTCTAATTGTAGTAGATAGACTTAAAGATAAAGGGATCACTTTTAACGTGGATAAGTAAAAAGTCTATTTCCATGAACTCAATTAGTATTTTTGAAATTTTTAAAATCGGCATTGGTCCATCTAGCTCCCATGCAATGGGACCGTGGAAAGCATCAACAGATTTTTTATCTAGAATTAAGATTAAGAGAAAGTCTTTAAGTGAATGTATATCTATAGATATAGAACTTTTTGGATCCCTAGCTAAGACAGGAATAGGTCATGGAACAGACAAATCTATAATGATGGGTTTGTGTGGTTATAACATGGAAGAGTTTGAAACAAAACAATTAAAAGAAAATATTAGCACGATAGAAAAGAGTCGATCTATCCTTTTATTGGGAGAAAAAAGTATTCCTTTTGATCCTAAATTAAATATTATTTTTAATTATTCTACTGTCTCATCTACCCACTCTAATATGATGCAATTTCAAATAAAATTTGAAGATGGAAGTAAGGAAACAGAGACCTACTATTCCATTGGAGGTGGCTTTATTGAGAGAAAGGGAAGCTTAAATAAAAGTATAACAAAACCTGAAATTCCTTTTCCGGTTCAAACGGCATCTGAAATGATAAATTGGTGTGAATCTAATAATATGACGATTGCCCAAATTTCTAGGGAAAATGAATTACAATGGAAAAGCTTGGACCAAATAAATTCGAGAATAGATAAAATTTGGCACGTAATGCTAGACTCCATTTTTGAAGGATGCACATCTCCAGGGATTCTTCCTGGTGGTTTAAATGTTGAAAGAAGGGCAGCTCAGATGTGTTCTAACCTTCTTGGACAGAGTGAATTCCTGTCGCAAGATGAATGGCTTAACCTAATTTATAAAATGCCAAATGAAATGGAATCTGTAACAAATTGGGTTAGTTGCTTTGCTTTAGCCGTAAATGAAGTAAATGCTTCATATGGTAAAATAGTTACAGCACCTACAAATGGAGCTGCGGGAGTAATACCCTCCGTTTTATTGTATGATTGTATTTTTAGAAAAAATAATAGTAAAGAAAAGATTAGAGAGTTTCTTTTAGTGGCAGGAGAGATTGGTATGTTGTTTAAAAAAGGCGCTACTATTTCTGCCGCAGCCGGTGGCTGTCAGGCGGAGATAGGAGTCTCCAGCGCAATGGCAGCAGGGGCGTTATCTCATTCAATGGGTGGAAATATTCATCAGGTTTTAATGGCCGCTGAAATTGCAATGGAACATCACTTAGGTCTTTCCTGTGATCCTGTTGGTGGCCTTGTTCAAATTCCATGTATTGAAAGAAATACAATGGGCGCTATGAAAGCAATTACTGCAGCTCAATTATCTTCCCATACAGATCCAAAAAATGCTAAGGTTTCTTTAGATACTGTTATAAAAACAATGTGGGAAACATCCAAAGATATGAACAGTAAATATAAGGAGACTGCTGAAGGTGGACTTGCTGTACAAATATCCGTAAACCAACCAGAATGTTAGTCTAAAGCTTCTCGTTGAAATTAAAACTATTATTCTTACTTGTAATTACATCTCAGTATGTTTTATCTCAAAATAAACCTATAACTGGATATGTCTTTAATGATTTAGGTGATGCTCTTACAGGAGTAAATATTATATCAGAACCTTCAAAATCGGGAACGCAGACTAATACCGATGGACAATTCTCTTTTTTTGCGCCTGTTAATGATAGGTCTTTAGTATTTAGATATATAGGATATGAAGAAAGAAGAAAGAATATAGTATTATTTAAAAATGGAGATAAAATTATTTTAAAAAGAGCACTGGTTGTGATGGACTCTCTAGTTGTTGAAGAAAATAAAATTAAACATTTTGATGATAAAACTGAAAAAAATAACATTTCCTACATTGAATCTCAAAACTTAATACAAAAAGGTTCCTCTGATCTTGCTGAAGGGATTTATTTTGACCAATCTGTTATTTTAAATGAGACAATAAATGGCAGAAAAACGATGTCTATTCGAGGATCGGCTTCAAACGAGCTCACAATTTTTTATGATGGTGTGAAGATCAATAGACTGGGAGACCCGATTGTTGATTTATCTGTTTTTCCCACAACAAGTTTTACAGGAGTTGAAATTTTAAAAGGCTCCCATGAAACTGCATTGTACTCGTCGGGATCCATTAATTTGATTCCTAAAATAGAATACAGGAACAGTATCTTTTTTAAGCAACAATTTGGGACTTATAATTATGGTGGTTATGATGGAGTAGGTTCTTTAGGGTTCAAATATGCTTCTCTTAATTATGGGATATCAGAGTCGCAGTATTCTCAATCATACTCAGATACTTCTGCTTCAGATCTTAATACGATAATTAAAAGAAACTTTTTTAATATTGGGCTTAGAAATAAAAAAAGTTTTGATCTAAAATTTTTAGGATACAACCATAAAAAAGAGTTTATTAATTTGAGAAGTAATGACTCGATAGATTTCAATTCGAATACATATATTCTGAAATTATCCCAGTTTAACATTGTTAATAGTCAGATTTTCTTGTATGGTATGTATCAAAATCAAAAGGGCCAAGAAAGTCTCAATCTATATAATCGTGATAAAATATCTGAAAATAGAGAGCTGGGTTTTGAATTATTTAAGCATGTGAAAAATGCGGAT
>Ga0233432_10000448_pt1 | contig 39908 bp, 39 predicted proteins | sample SI_122_August201_6_FD_179870 | JGI IMG/M metagenome (GOLD analysis project Ga0233432, IMG submission 179870) | Seawater microbial communities from Saanich Inlet, British Columbia, Canada - SI_122_August2016_10_MG | ecosystem: Environmental > Aquatic > Marine > Inlet | place: Canada: British... | reverse complement strand
TGCTGGTTTACGTTTGAGAAGGTCACTTCAAATGAAGAATACAGTGGATGATTGGATTTTGAAACGTCAACGAGTAAAACCTCAGGTAAAAATGTCGGTATGGTGGTTTAAAGTTGTGTAATTACTTTTTTATTGAATTTTTAAACGTTTCCAATCAATACTCACATCTGAGCCTTCGGCAAGAAAGACCGAATCTGGTTTTTGGTAGGTCAACTCAGCAAAATCTGGACCATACATTTCTAAAAAATTGCAATTGACATGGTATTTTGTCACCTTATTTATTTTCCAACGTGGATGGCGAATACGGTATTCTTGAGATGTTCTCTCGCTCAAGCGGGTAAATCCATAATAGTGTTCGAATATAAATTCCTGCAAACTTCCGTGTAACATTTCTTTAGAAAGATTTTCAGACTCCACCTCAACTTTATTCCATTGCGAAGGGGTTTTCCAATGAAATTCTATGTTTTTATGTGTGTTCTCCTTTACAATATGATGTTTAGTTGGGATGGCAATATAATGTTCTTTGTAGAGCTTATTTGCTAACCACGCCACTGGCTTATACGGGACTGTTTCGTTTATAAAAACCACTCCGCGTTTAACGATATTTCCCTCTTTACGTTTCACGTAAAAACGGAGGTTGACTTCCTCAAACGTACCAAGTAAAGGTATAGGAATACCAAATATCCGCGAATTTTTAAATAGGAATCCAACCAAACTGACATATGCCTTTCCTTCATAGAGATCAATTTCTAATCCGTATGGAAGATAATCTACAAGCTTTGCTGCATCGATGGTATAATTAGCCATGATTAAATTCTCCCAGCGTGCGGTCATAAAGGTTTTCATTTAACTTAGATGTTTGGTTTGATAATGGGGTAGATAGTGATCTACTTAGCAACACCTATCCAATATTTTTGTTTGTATTGCTTGTAGTTCATCATAAAGCAATTTATTACTATTCTATTTCTTGACCGAAGATCCAATGATGTCTGTTATGGAAGATACATCAGCATATTGGGCGGTATACTCAAATAATTATTCCTCTGCCGCAGCCTTTAATTTTGGGGGAAATGCAGAAGTCCAATTTGCGAAAGGATTCTATTTAACAGTTGCGGCAAATTATCTTGCAGCAAATCATGATTTTACTCGAACAGAGGCTTTTTTCTCGACGGGTAATTACGAGACATATTCCTTTTCAAAAAAGTTCAATACGTTCAATATTCAGTTAGGTCTGGCAGCGGACTTATATAAAAAGTGATCTTATTTCTCCACAAAGTATTTCCTTAATTGAACTTGGCAACTGCCATTTTAAGTGCAACACCTGCCAAGGATTCGGTATTGTATATCAATGATTTAACCTAAGTATTCGATTCCGTTCGATGATATCTTCGGCTGTTGCTTACAATAGAGTAAAATCATTAAAATCGACAAAAGTCTTAAATCAGTCCCTTTAATTGCACCATTTATTAACAAATACTTGAGTTTTCCACAAATCAGCTAGCCAAGGTGGCTGTCATGACGTTGGTTTACATACATTCGATCATGCCTCAAAGTGCTGAAACGCAGTCTCAAGAAAAAGAAGGTAAATCCGTAGCCACTTTACAAGAGGAAATGTTGGGTGATCTTGAAACGATTGATATTGGCAGCCCACAACCTATCCCCAGCGGCAAAAATTCTGTAGTTGGTGAATCAGTTTCTGCAGATGATAAAGGAGACCAATGGGTTGAAATTGATTTGGGTGGTTTTGAGGAAAGACAAAATAAAAATAAATCTATACTAGAGGGCCTTAAAAATAAGCTCACCGGAGGCAAAGTTTCAAAAAGGATAATAAAAGGGTTTAAAACTCTTTCCTCGATAGGTAAAACATTTGAAGAACGAGGAGATAAATTAATTAAAGAGCTTCAAGAGAAAGCTAAGGTAACCACGAATAAGGCCGGAGCAACAGCAGCTGAGGCAGGTAAAAAAGCTGCAGCTGCTGCGGAAAAAACAAGAAAAAAAGATCAAAAGGCATTGACGGTTACTGACACATTTGCAAATGATGTGGGTGGTAACGTATCTGCTGCCCTAGCTTTTCATGTTGAGAATATTAAAAAAGACCATGAGACACAATCTCTTGAGTTAAATTCTTTGAACCAAGAACAAACGGATCAGGCTGCAGCAGATAATTACTTGGAGCGCGATGATGCTTTAAATGCGTTTGCTGGAATATTAATTTTTGATGGTCTCGCTAAGATAGCTAAAGGTGTCAAGAGTGCTCGCAGTGCAGCACAAAACATTCAAGAATCAAAGGATAAAGCAAAACAAAAAGCAGCGGATGCAGGAGATAATTTAACCCAAGGTAGTTTACAAGTTGCTGTTGGAGGAAACGCTTTGCATGAAAATGCCGAAAATGCGCGAAATATTTCGGCCGCAGCGGCTGGTCCAGCGGATGGAGAAAGCATGGCGCAAGTACTTACTAGTGCTACTGAGCCAACACTATCCGCAACTTTTGGAGCAATTCTTTCAGGATTTAAGTTGATCAAAACCTCGGTTGACGCAGCTTATGATTTTGGGAAAATCCGATCACTACGAATGTTAAAAATGCTGTCCAAAAAGGGTGAAAATTGGAAAGGTATTATCGGTGAAGCTCTTTTAAATAAATTGGGCGTAGATGGGTTGAAGTTACTTAAGGATTCCGCTGGTTTAGTTGGTGGAGTGTTTGCTGCAATTGGAACTGGAGGAGCGGCAATTCCTCTGATCTTGGGTGCGTCTGCATCAACAGCTGGAATTGCGCAACTGTTGACCAAAATTTATCTACAATATCAGAATAAAAAGGCCATTCGTGATAGTAAGGCGAAGAAGGATAATGATACTAAGACCGCCTCAGAAATTTTGGCCACAGGTGATGAACCCATCACTATTGATGAAGAAGATATTGTTGACCTTCAACAAAATCTTAAAGAATTGCATAAGGAGATCCCAAAAGCTAAACTTGAGGCCTCGACAAAAGATAGACTTATTAAAGTTGCTCAAGAGATTAATAATTCTTTACTACAAAAGGATAAAAAAATACAAAATCAAACCTATAAAGAAATTGCAGACACTGGAGCTGCCAAAAAAGCGGAATCTCGTAAATTTTCTAAACAATTTAAAAATGAAGTGTCCAAGGGGGTTGAAAAGGTTGGTAATTCTCAAGCGGCTAAGGAGTTAGGTGAAACAGGTCGTTGGATTGCTAATACTGGAGCGGGTAAAACAGTTGCAGCAATGGGCAGTGCAGTAGGTAGTAAAGCCGCAAGTGTAAAAGCAGGTGCGGGTGAAACATTTGCAGCAGCAGGCAGTTCAGCTGCAAAAACTGCACAAGAAATCACTGAGACCATAAGTGATTTATCTTCAAAATTCTCAAAAACCAAGTTTGCAAAAGGCACTAGTGCTAAAGCTCAAAAGATTCGAGAAAACTTTACTCATCTTACTCAACTAGGTTCTAGGTTAATTTCTGGGATAGGTAGTAATTTATCCTTAGAACCATCAACATTAGAATATATTGAGCGTAAGAAAACCCAAGTGGTTGAGCTTAAGGAATATTGTAGTGCTTTGTTAGTGGACCAAGGCCAAAGGCTCGCAGCAGGTGCAGAAAAGTTAGGCAATAGTAAAGCAGTTAAAACAGTTGCAGCAGCAGGTAGTAAAGCAGGCAATGTAGTTGCAGCAGGTGCAGAAATGGCAGGCAATGCAGCAGCACGTACGGGTAAAGGTGTTGTCGGTATGACTGCAGCGGGTGCAGAAATGGCAGGCAATGCAGCAGCACGTGCGGGTAAAAGTGTTGCCGGTATAACTGCAGCAGGTGCAGAAATGGTCGGTAATAGTGAATTTGGTAAAAGCGTTGCAGCAGGAGCAGCAAAAACGGCAAGTGGGGTTGCAACTGCGGGAGCAAAACTGGGTGAAGGAGTTGCAGCAGGAGCAGCAAAAACAGCAAGTGGGGTTGCAACTGCGGGAGCAAAACTGGGTGAAGGAGTTGCAGCGGGTGCAGAAATGGCAGGCAATGTAGCAGCAAGTGCGGGTAAAGGTGTTGTCGATTCGACCGCATATATGGATAAGACACTAAAAATCACTGAGACCATAAGGGATTTATCTTCAAAATTCTCAGAAACAAAACCGGGTCAAATACTTACAGCAGGTGGTAAGGTTGCTTCCAATGTCGGTAAGGCAGCTGTTAATGCAGGTAAGGTTGCGAAAGATTCAGTTGTAGCTACTGGAGAGGGTGCGAAAAATCTAATAATGGGCGCGGAAAATTCTGAAGAGAATCCTTCTGAAATGGCTGATAAACCTGAAGATTTTAAAGAATATTTTGACGCTCGAGAATCAGTGAGAGTTATAGATGTGCCAGAGGAGAGTGCCACTGTAGAGTCAATACATAAGCAGATCTCGGTAGTTTCTAGCCTTTAAAAGGCTTTATCTGGGAAGATCTCCGCATACAGTGGCAATTTTAAATTTTTATCGTTTGATAACAAAATAGTAATGAGTTTTATTATAATTGGATCATGAAGAAAATCATACTTTTATCTATTACCTTGATCTATTCTATCACTTCGAGCTTTGCTCAGACGAGTTGGATCAATTATGAATTTAGTGTATCTCCGGATAAACAGGAGGCTTTCATTGGTGCGTTGAACACCTTTATGACCTCTGCAACAGGAAAAACTTTACCTATGGCTATTCTCACTGAAAATACATTAGGCAAACAGGAGGAATGTACGCACCATGTCAGTTTTATTTGTGAGGATCCGGATCAGGCAGGTAAATTATTGGATCCAACTAATTGGGAAAATGGCGATTATCAAAAAATGGGTGAAGCCATGACAACATTGGGTACTTTACCAAGACGTTCATTCAGTGGAATGCCAATAGTTCAATCTAGTCAAAAACCAAATAATGGTTTTCAAATGATTTACGCAATGAACGTACCTTTTTCCTCACAGATGGATGTTGCGACTGCCTTCGGAGAAGTAGTAGAAAAAATACAACCGTTGTTAGATGAAAATAATATGGAGTTATCATTACACCAACATATCGGAGGTGATGATAGAAATGTTACTCACTGGGCTCTTGAAAGTCATAAAGATTACGCTTCTATGTTGAAGGCACAGCAAAAATTGATGCAGTCTCCCGAATTTGGTAAAATGTTTTTGGCGATGGGTGCTGGAAACGTTACAAACCCGTTTACCATCGGTAGAACAATATTAATGGTTTGGAATGCGCCTACTCCTAAGTAAAAATTGTAACACTATTAATTAGCAAAACTGATAATCAAATTGTCAGGTTTAAGGGGTACCTATTCGGTACCCTTTTCTTTTGACATGATGAATCTGGATTGGTTGGCCAAAATGGATATATTTTCTCTTCGGTTCAATCATGAACTTTTAAAACTTGAATATTTATTGGTAGAATTTGTTTTGTAAGGAGAGAGTATGTATGACATTCATTTAGCGGTAATTGATATTATTTCTCAAGGCTTTTTTAATTTAGTTTCTCCTATTATTCAAAGTTGTAGCTCAACTTCTTCTTTTGAATTCAATATTCCTTAAATAACTGATTATTAATGATGTATTAGTTTTATCGCTTTCCGTAAATATCAAATTGAGAGACAAAATCCCAGATAATTACATTTGAATTTATATCGAAATTTCCGAATGCTCCTGGCCAGTCATGACCCCCATCGACGACTTTATAATGTTCAACCACAGAATTATTATCTCCGTCTACGTACTTGTACTTGATAACTGTACTACCGTCTGATGGACTTAAATCAGGCATATTAGTTATACTGGGTACCGTATTTACGTTGTTAAACTTCCGCCAATATTCAAGTGTTTCTTCTTGTGACAAAGTTCTCTCTGGAACAGAACCGTCATACTCGACGTCTTCGTCCATTGTACCACTAATGGTGACCACAGGAATAGGATGAGATGGGTTGCAATTATTGGCGGTTTCTTCACTCATGTTCGCACCAACAGTACCAATTGCCGCTATTTTTTGACCCAACTGGCACGCTAATTCGTGACTAAAGAAACCACCATTAGAATATCCACAGGCATAAACTCGTTCGTCGTCAATATTATAATTATCAGCAATTTGATCAATCAATGCATCTATGAATTCGATATCCTTTGCGTCGCTGCCTAAAGTCCATGATCCAACATTCCAATGGGTTGCCCCCCAAAACTTAGTCCCCTGAGGATATATTAATATAAACGCTTCCTTTTCTGATAAGGCACGCATATCACTTACCTCAATCTGACTTCTAGCGGACATCGTCCAGCCATGAAAGTTTAACATCACAGGAATAGACTTAATTGTATCGTAAGTTTTTGGCACATAAATCAGGTATTCTCTAGTTTCCCCTTCTACCTCAATGCTTCTTGAAAAGGTGCCAATTGAATGATCAACTTGGACGGTATCTTTTGCCCGAGCATTCTTACAAAAAGAATTGATAGCCTCTATGGCTGGAGTGACATCGTCTTCGACATTAAGTCCAAAAAACTCGAAAAGTGACTCATTATCATAACTCTCACAATTACAGTTGTACTCTTCAAAAAAATCCTGAATTGAGGGTTGTTGAGGATAGCACAATAATGAACATAAAATAATCAGGAGATTCTTCATCTTGTAAGTTTTAATACCAATATAAGAAAAGTTTCCACGATGTCTGAAATGTATATATTTTCCTTTAGTGGTAGGGAACTTCTCCACAAAGTATTTTCTAATTGAACCTGCCAAGGATTTGGAGTAGCCTGAGATTGAGGACCCTGAGATGTAGGAGCTGCAGGTGGAGTAGCCTCAGTGATTTTTTTAACTTTTCTACCTACTTTAAAGACTTATTGGCTACTCCAGATAATTTATTAGCAGTACCTTGTTCAACGATTATTGGTTTTTGATCGCGTGGATAGCCCTTCATCCATGCATTCCAATCCAAAAGCTGTTTGGCTTTAAACTTTGGGTCGTTAAACGCTGCTATGGGTTGTTCCAATTAACGGATTAATATCAACTCAGATGTGATGCTCCCCTGAGCACTAATCATTTGTTATAATCTACTTTAAAAGTTGCCCTAAATAAAGAAAGAGAGCATTCGCTCTCTTTCTTTATTTTCAATAAAAAATGAAGTTGATTATATGTAAGACTTATGGGACTCTTAAGTCATCCGCAGATTATGGATTAACGTAGGACCTTTTTTTTTGAATTACATGAACTACTTTTTTATCTGCAATAATGTCTGCTTAAATTCGTAAAAAGAACAAGTGGTACTATAATACTCCTTCCAGTTCTTCCATCAGTTCTTCAGTCTCCTCGTAATTTGGACATTCTTCGAGATCAGATTTTTCAAGACCTGATTTTCTAAGAGCTTTTTCAATTTTTTGAATTTTTTTCATTAATCTCAGCCCTCTTTTCTGATCCTCTTCTGTTAAATCATCTGCTGATTCAGCATCCCCTTTTATGGCGATAACCTCCTTAAAGCATGTATTCATTGCGTCAGTAAAATCGCATGCATTTTCTAATTCACTTACTTTTATATCCTCGGCTGATGAACCTCCGCAACTGCTTAAAATTGCTAAAGAAAGGATTGAAAAGAAGATGTAAATATTTGATTTTTTATGTTTCATATTCAACGATAATCTTTTCTATTGAAAAAATATATTTTTTTTTGTTACATATTTGATACATATAAAAATGAAATATAAGCACATCTTTTAACTGCTGGATATGGCAGAATAAAATATAAATATGATTGTGAGGAAATATTTTGCTCTCCCGATTAAGAATTCCTTCTTTGTAAACAACATTATTCTCTAACTTGACAATAACAGCAAGCTCTATGTATTCCAAAAGCCAAAAGTTTACCGGGGAGTATCATTCTTACTGCTCCAAAAAGTATTTTCTTAATTAAACCTGTATTAGTGTAATATAGGTGCAAAACTTACCAATAAGTCGGTATTGAATAACAATAGGATAATCTTAATATTTTACTGCGTCTAAAAGGATGTAATCTATACAAATTTGGTACAATTGCCTTATACGTGATGGTTCTATGGAGTGTGCTTACCTATAGTTGAAAATGATCACAGATGATTTTGATATTAAATATTTACTCCTCTTTTTTCCCTAGGTGCAGTAAAGCAGCACCTAGTATTAGACTTAAGTTAATGTTAATTATATGTTATAAATTATTGATGATCTGCATGGTAAAAGATTCTTCATTTTCAATATATTGTATTGTCTAATTAAAAAAAATATGAAAAAGACGATTTTATTACTCACAATTATGGCATTTAGCGTATCCGCATTTGCCCAGAAACCTGTAAAAGGAAACCTTCTTACAGAAGTTAATGTAAGCTTGAACCAGTGGACGAATGAGCTATCAATTCCAAATCTGCGATTTAGGTATTTTATTGCAGATGACCTAGCGGTTAGAGCTGATTTATCTGTTTCCGGCTCGAGCGCAGAAAACAATTTTAGTAGTGGTGGTACTGACAATGATGGTACTCAAGAAATTTCGCAATCCTCATTTGTATTAAGAGTGGGTGCAGAAAAACATTGGGCAGGAACTGAAAAGTTATCACCCTTTGCTTTTGGAATGATTGGTCTAGCCAATAACTCAGCTAGCCAAAAATGGACTGATTATGACGGAACTGGTTACGCCAAAGATTTCACTGCAGAGGTAGAAAATGGAAGTTCTTCATTTGGTATTCAACTTGGCATGGGTGCTGACTACTGGATTACTAAATCATTTTATGTAGGTACTGAATTTGGGTGGGGCTGGTTCTTAAATAATATTGCGGAAGGCTCATCAACCGTAAACAGCGTAAAAACTACGACTCCCGCAAGTTCTTCTTCGAGTTTCGGAGAGGGTATGGGAAGTGCTGGATTTAGGGTAGGATTTATTTTGAAATAAATAACCAACTTTCTTTAATGTAAAAAGGGCACTTATTCGGTGCCCTTTCCTTTTTCATTTTTGTTAAATAAGAAGTATATCATAACTTAGATTTAATTATGTCTAGAAAATTTATATTATTTCTTTATCTACTAACTATCATTGGTAGTGCGCATAGCCAAGATTTTAAAGAACAATCGATTGAATACGATGGACTGAATAGGGAGTATAGTATCTATGTCCCGATGAGTTACGATGGTTCTGAACGCTTCCCTTTGCTGTTTAATTTTCACGGAGGAAATGATCAAATTTCAAACTGGATAAATGTGGCAGATATGAGTCCTTTGGCGGATACGGCGAATTTTATTCTAGTGTATCCTCAGGCAAGACCTGATCCTAGTGATGGAGGATCGCTTAACTGGCTACCAAAAACAGACGGCACCTTTGATGATGTAAATTTCGTAAATGCGTTAATCGATACTCTTCTAGAAAATTTCCAGATTGATGAAAATAGGATCTATGCTTGCGGTTATTCATTGGGAGGAGATATGTCCTTTGAACTCGCCTGTAAACTTAGTAACAGAATTGCAGCAATAGCATCTATAGCTAGAACAATGCGTGCAGATCCTATTGATTATTGTACACCAGATCACCCAACGGGTGTACTTACCATTTTGGGTACAAATGATTTTACATCTCCATACGACGGTATCGTATACGATGGTGTAGAGTATTATTTATCTGCTGCGGCGACTCATACTTATTGGGCATCGTTTAATGGTTGCGGTAAAACTCCATCCATGAGGGAAGTAAGTACCAGTGTTAAAAGGTATACTTGGACTACATCATTGGGTTGCAATTATGTAGAGGAATTGAAAGTAAATGGGGGAGGACACGACTGGCCAGGAAGTTTCGGTAATATGACGATAAATGCGAATACTGAAATATGGAATTTTGTTTCAAAATTTAACTTAAAAGGTCAAATAGGTTGTGCGTCTAATTCTCAGATGAATGTTGAGAATAAAGTAAAAATCTTATTGTCCCCCAATCCTTGTAAATCGCAATTGCGCGTGATTAATCGAGCAGATACAAAATCCAATTATTCTATTTATACAATTCTTGGAAAACCCCTTTTGAATGGGGTTTTACGTCCGGGTGAGAATGAATTTGATTTATCGCAATTATCTTCCAATATTTATATATTTCAAGTGGGGAATATGTATACTCGATTAATTAAAGATTAAGTATGATTTAAACTTAATAGCTTTTAAAACGTTCTGTTATCATGAAAATAGATTTTTTAAAGTATTCACATGTTTTTATTGCTTTCATAGCTATGTGTTATTCAATTTATATGGGCTTAACTGGTCATGAGGAAGAAGCACAGTATTCCGCACATTGGCCTGGGACTATTTTATTATTTGCCATTGCAATTGAACAAATGAGAAGGAGGAAAGAATAATGGATTACACAATGTATATAGTCGGAGGGTTTCTTTTTGCATTATACTGCACCTTACATATTTGGAGCATTATCAGACATAAGAAGTAGTGTTTCGTACAATAGACTTTTTATGGATTCATTTTGGTTATAAAATTATTAGAGAGTCTTTAATGAATACAGATGTCGGTTGAGTTTATGCTTATTTATAATACATACATGTGATAAATTAGAACGTGTTTATGATTACTAACAAAAAAGAAACTGGCAACCTGATTAGATATTTTATCTTAATATTTTGGGCATTATTTTGGTTATTTAACGTTATTGATAAGTTCATCGGCGGAGCTCATTACTTATTTGTTGGAAAGGATAGATTCGCTCAAATTCAAAGGTATTTTGACTCAATAGGACTTGGTAATCCTATGGTTACCAATTTTACGCTGATGTTCACAGCGGCATTGGAAGCTTTTGCCCTGGTGTGTTTTTTAGGTGCCTTGTACCATCTTATTCGAAAAAATATTGAATCAAACCGGGCTTGGTCTTTCTTAGGAATTGTGTCTACACTTTTTATTTACATCTTTTTTTCAATAGGCGATCAAATTTTTGGTGATCATTCAGAACTTTTAGAACACGCCTTGTTTTGGTTTATTGCACTGTTGTCTTGGATTATTATTAATCGCAATAACCGATTTCATATATTCGATAATTTCTCCATAGGTAAAAAGTCAATCTTACTTTTTACTGTGTTTGCATTAATTATAGGGTCGATTACATGCTTTAGTATTTTTAGACATAATCAAATCGCATTTAAGGATCGTACACAAGCCGTTCAAGCAAAGAGAATAAGTGAAAACAAGTACAAAATCGAGTTCCCCTTTCTTGCTGGTAGTAGCGCATTTGAACGTACAATAGAAAAATTCAAGGAACAACATACTGATTTAAGAATCAATTACATTTATACCGCCCCGAAACCCATGAGGTTAGGTCAATCCGATGGGCTGATTATTTATTTACAAACCGAAGAGAAATGATAAAAGAGAAAGTAGCGATAAAGTATTTAATCCTTATATATTGGACCTTTTTCTTTTTAACTGGAGTCATCGATAAGGTTGTACCTGATGTATATCCATTTTGGGTTGGAGCAGATTTTTATACTTTGTTTATCAAACTTTTCGCTTCTTTAGAAATTAAAAATCCCATTTACGCAACTATTACATTGGCGGGAGTTTCAATGATAGAGATTATGACTTTCGTTTGTTATTTATTTGCGCTATGTAGTAGACTATTTAAAAATGAGAGTACCTCAGATAATTGGTTTTACAGAGGGGTCTCTCTTTCCATTTTGTTGTTTAGCTTATTTACTATAGGTGATCAAGTTTTTGGAGACCGTTTTACACTTCTTGAGCACAGTATTTTTTGGATAATTTTGGTTGTTTCATGGGTATTATTTAAGCATAATTCACTTTTGGGTGATAAAGCATTACACTTCCGTTTTACAAGGGATGTTAAAATTGGTTTAATTCTGTGGGCTGCCATCGTTCTTATTATCTCCTATTTCAACTTTGGATTTTCCAAGAATACATTCGCAAACAAACTCGAACCGGTTCACGGTGAAGAAGTGGTTGAGGGTATTTATAAATTTGATTTTCCCTTCTTGGCAGACAAGAGAACTTTGGAGTACACCATTCGTTCGTTTGAAAATAAACACCCTGAATTAGAGATAAACTATTTATATACAGGGCCAAACGAATTGAATACAAAAAAGAAGACGCATATGTTACTATATGTATTCACTGAAGAGAAGCCTATGGAAGTAAATTGATTTTTCTCCGGAAAGTTATTTCTCTAATTGAACCTGTTAAGGCCTATCTGTAGAGGCAAAACCCGTTAGTATTTTTACTTAATATTTCAAAGAGTTAGGCTTAACATTTAATTCCGTTCAAAAGACTTAAAGAAAAAGCACTCGTTGTTACTAACGAGTGCTTTTTCTTTAAGTTTAATAAGTTCTTTTGGTCTTTATCTCATTCAAAGAGATATATAGCCAAGGTTATTTTAGTTTGCTTGATTGTGATATTCTTGCAAGAACATACAGCGGAAGAATTCCCAATACGCCATGCATTATCATCGGATAAACGCGCATAGATTCTGTAATACCCTCGGGCATATTAGGATCAAACTTCACTAAGAAAATAGCCACAATATTTACAGCACTTAACGAGAGCAGTGTTCTTAGCATAAATGACTTTACTAAAGGTTTTACCTCTTCGTTCATCTCGTAATCTCCAATATTTTTTTTGGCAGGGAATGAGATGATACCCATCATTAAAAAGAGGGCAAGGTTAGTAAGTGATAGCATTTTGTCATCATTGAATGTTGGTATGAATGACGAAATTGCGAGCAACGAAAACAAAAAGTATCCCAGCAAGAAATACAAGCGTTTTAGCATTACTGCGCCATAAATACTTATGGCAGAAATTACAATTGCGATAATTAAAAGTTCCATAGTTTTATTTTTAAGTGTTTAGTTTAGTGTTTTAGTAGTTTGTGTGTACTAAAATCCTCCCCGTTACATAGCGTAACTGTGTAAAACCCGTTTTCAAATGATGAAATATCAATATGATCTGTCTCTGTGTATGTTGAAACTAAAGAACCATTAATATCGTAGATCAAAACAAGCTCTGTTTTACCGCTTAAATGCACAATATTATTGGCAGGATTAGGATAGATTAAAACTCCGGATGAAGAATTTTTTAACGTATTCATGGAGTTTTTAGATAAAAATAGTGTCCGTTTAAACTCCAACTTTTTTGTGCCTGTTGGACTTGTGCTTATCACGTAGTAATTTTCCATGATAGGCAGTGGATAATCTCCTAGCCAAAACTGCTCAAAATATTCTTCTAATGTTAAGGTCACACCTAAAATTGAATGTGGTCCCTGAATGGTAGTCATTTTACCTGTCACCAATAACACATCAGAATAGTTTCCGCCATCAGGAAGAGTCAATGATCCAAAATTTATACCTTCTATTTCTATTTTATGCTGCCAAGGTTCTTGTGTTTTGCTTGGTACAAAAAAGTGAGTCGTCTTTAAATCCTGTGCTTGTTTAAAGTTGTGATCAAATGGATACGAAAATATCTGTAGCCCTTTTTCGTAGCTAACTTCTATATTATCGGTAACTCTCCCCATTGAATACCATCCGTCTTTTCCGTTGTTCCAGAAAAACTCGCCATTTTCACTTTTCAGTACATGTGTTGCGTTTGGGTAATCAGCAGCATGTTGAGATTCTTTTATTGGCAAAATAGACATTTCGTAAGTTCCCGTGGGTTTGATTTTTGAAAAATCCCATGGACCTTGATCATCAATTGTCAGTGTATCTAGGATTTGATCAAATTTCATAGTGATACCATTTTCAGGTATCATTAGTTTATCGATTTGTTGAGCTTTTGTGAAAAGTGTGTAACCGATAAAAGAAAATGCAAGAAGTAGAAGTTGTTTATTTTTCATAATGTAAATTGATAGCTATTAATTATTTTTAATGAACGTTATAGGATTATGCGATTCCGCAGTTAACTTTAAACAATATATGCCTGCTGATAATTTCGAAATATTAATTTGATTGGTGCCCGCTTGTATCAAACCTGATTGAACTATTTTTCCATTTGCGTTACATATTTGGTAACCACTCTCCAAAAGTCCTTCAGGTAATTTTAAATTAAGCGCTTCCGAGCTCGGGTTTGGGTAAATTTTTAGAAGAGAACGCTTTTTAGATGTTTTATTTAAAGGGAGACCATTAATGAATTTGGTCACTAAGACATTTTGGAAACCAGTAGGGCAAGGACCTGTTTGGGTCATAATTCTACTTTCTACTACAGGAATAGCATATCCGTCAGCCCACCATTGATAAGCATCCATATTGGTAATACATGCAGAAGATCCAATTTGTCTGTCAGACCAGGTGCGCCTGGCTCTAACCAATATGGCGTTTTCAAAGACCGTTTTATTAGGCATCGTGAGTTTACCACTGGCAATTCCCTCGGTGATAGCTCTATCATCTCGAATTAAATAGGGAGGTCCGTTAACCACAGTGAAGGGATTTTCATTTTTACGTTCTTCGTGTTTATCACCAACACCAAAAGGGTATGGCATTACCGTTAAAGGCTCTTCGTAAATAGACGAAAGAACGGTTTTTTCTCCGTGGAAAGTAAAACCATCATCCCGATAACCCAACATGAACTCTCCATCATCTTCATATTTTACGTGTGTAGCATTAGGATAATCCGCGGACGAGGGATTTGAATAGATGGGTGCTATTTCTATTGGCGTCCATTGGATTAATCCGGTTAAACCTGAAAAATCCCAGTCCCCTGAGCGTTTAAAAGCCATTGTGTCGTTCTTGACTTCTATAGTATATCCAACTCCTTTTTCTGGGATGGCTGGCTTCTGAATCGTTTGGGCGTTTGTTGTACCAAGGAAAGATGCACTCAATCCTGATAGTAAATAAATATTGATAATACGCATAAACGAAGATTGATTTTTTTTTGCAAAAAATTATCATCAATCATTTGGGATATAAAAATAATCATGGTAATCCTCATCTAGGTTACTTCTATGAATAGCGTTTAAGCACAAAATCATAGTTGTCATGTAAATGTCAAATTTCGTGGGATAATAAAAATTTAACATTCCTAAGAATCCCCTGATAGAATTAAATTTTTGTCACAAACCATTGAAATCTATACTGTTGGAAATGACGTGGATCGTATTGGATTAACGATTGACATGTATTAAGTTGCTAATCTCTTAGAGAAATCTTTAAGCATAAATAGATTGGAACTTTTAAATTAAACACATGAAATATTATTTTAAAACATTGCTTTTTGCACTCATTCTAATAGGAACGAGCTGTCAAAATCAAACAGAACAAAAAACACATTTCGCTGGAAAAGGGGGAAATGGTCACTGGCAGATTGGTTCAGATGAAGACGCCAACGTTTGGGAGTCATTCACATTAGCTCTCGCGAGTAAGAATATGAAAATGCTTGATTCAATCGTGGACGATTCCGTTTTCATTGAGGATTATAGTGGTTGGACCATGACAGGGAAAAAAGAATTCATGGAGAGCGTAAACCAAATGTTATCAGATCAAAACAATTATATGTCATTTGATATTAATTGGATTATTCCTACTCAATGGGTTGACTCTGCTGGAAATAGACCTGAGGATGCCAATGGGGGTTGGTTGATTTCTGGATTCAATTATTCCTACAATAGTGGGGATACTTTACTTTATGAAGAAGAGGAAGCCAATATTCATGTTAAGAATGGTAAGATTGATTTTATTCGGTTTTACAATTTCAGGAATAAGCGAAGTGCTCTAGTTGAAAAATCTTTCTCTATTGATATGTCAGAATACTCAGGAGAGTTTAAAACGGTTAATCTCAGTGGGAATTTTAACAATTGGTGCGGAGATTGCGCCTTAATGACCGATGAAGATGGTGATGGCATTTATACGGGAACAACGAAAGTAACAGAAGGTGAGATTGAATTTAAATTCTCATTGGATAATTGGGGAGTACAGGAGGAGTTTGAGGCTGGTTCGAATGGAACCAAGACTTCAGGTCAATATACAAATCGAGTGTTAACGATTGATGCCCAACCTGATGATCCATATCAATTCAAATTCAATCAAACAGAAAAATAAATAATTATACAACATGAAAAACAAGTGGAATTATTTTTTTATCATCGGATTAATACTATTTACACAATGTAAAAAAGAAGAATCCAATGATCCAGCACCAGTAGTAAAACAGTTGGTTAAAGATTTATCTGGAACTTATATGGGTGAAGGGTATTATTACATTTATGACGAAAAAGATCGCAAGATCGGTTATAATAATTGGATTGATACTTTTCTTGTTGCAAGATTTATCTCTGCTCTTGATGATACAACTTATCTTGCTCAGAAACCAGATGGTACTTGGTCTAAAACTTTAAATTCCGAGGGTAAAGTGACTTGGAGTAATACTTGGTTCAGGGATGGAAATGATTGGTCTGACTCTCATTCCTGGGAAATTAGAAATGACTCTTTGATACGAACCTGGTACACAAAAGAAGAAAAACCCGATGGCACATCCAAGACATATGATTGTTTAAGTATTTGTGTGAAACAATAATAGAACCCATTCTTTGGAGGAAATTTCAAAAAACCGGCTGGTATCCCAACCGGTTTTTTGATTAGAAACAGATTTAGAATAATTTTTGAATTTTACGCCAGTCCGTGAGTTTGAAATTTTGAGGAACTGGATTCCCATCCTTATCCTTATTAAATCCATCTTGACAAATAAATACACCTTCTGGGTAAATATCCCCAACGGCCTTTGAAACAACATCAATACCTGGGATTTCCTCGGAACAATCGATAGTTGATGTTTGAGATTGACAATGTCTAGTAACTGATTAAAAAAACTAGAAACTATAAACTTGAAACCATTAACAGGAAGTTTTGTTTATTCTGTATGCGCCTTGCGATGTATGTTTTTGTTTTTATTGCCGTTATCATATTCGGTTTATTTATGTATTCCTTTACGTTTAAAGATATTGAGACACCCAAATACCAGGTGTTAAAAACCTTTGGTAAGGTAGAAATTAGAAAATACCCTAATCTCATATTGGCTCAGACTAAACTTGGTTCTGCAGAGTATAAAAGCTCGGGTAACAATGGATTTCGGACGGTGGCGAATTATATTTTTGGTGGGAATAGTAAGCAGCAAAAAATAGCCATGACAGCTCCTGTGATTATGAATATGGGAGATTCCGCGAGCATGTCATTTGTGATGCCGGCTGAATATGAAATGGATGATCTTCCAAAACCTGCATCCGATCAGGTACAAATCCAAGAGCAGGAATCCAAAACGTTGGCGGTATTGAGATTTGGAGGGTACTCGGATGACGAAAAAATCAGGAAGTATGCAGAGCGCCTCGAAGAAGTACTCAATGAAAATAATATTAAAGTGAAAGGTTCACTGTTATATATGGGATATAATGCCCCATGGGATGTGGTTAAACGCAGAAACGAAGTGGCCTTCGAGGTATCTGGTTACTAGTTACAATTAAGTTAAAAGTTCTAAGTGTTCAGTTTAAAGCTTCCTAATTGAAACTTGTTGCCTAAAACTTGAAACTTACAACTTTTAACTTATCACTTATAACTTACGGCTGACGAAGTGCATTTTCCTAAAAATTAATGTTGTATAGTCATGGGGGATGCATATCTTTGAATCAATTAATAAAATCAATTCATTGCTCGGGAATACGAGCCAAAATTATCCCTAAGTAAATCTCGAATAACTCTGCCTAATTCTCCCCGATAAAAATAATGGGGATGTAGGATTACTATATCATATAATTTAATACCAATGAAAACAGGAACAGTAAAGTTTTACAACAATGAAAAAGGTTACGGATTCATCAAGGATGATGAGTCAGGTAAGGACGTATTCGTTCACAAAACAGGTCTAATTGATGACATCAATGAAGACGATCAAGTTACCTTTGAAGAAGAAGAAGGAAAAAGAGGCATCAATGCCGTAAACGTTAAAATATCGTAAGCTTTTATCCGGTGGTATGTCCACCACAATGATGTTACAAGCCCTGCGAAAGTGGGGCTTTTTTTAGTTTCTGGTTTCTAGTTCCTGGTTTCTGGTTCCAGGTGACTGGTTCTAGGTTACGAGTTATTTAGTCTAAACCTTTATAAACGCTTATAAACCATAGCGACTACTAATAAAAGAGTATTATTCTTTTTCATATTTGTAAAGCTCATCGTCACCCTCATACTTAAACCAAAGCTCAGAGTTGGTTAATCGGTGTATGCTAAAAGCAGCCTGATCAACAGGACCCCATATTAACTTTACTTGTTTTTTATCGTCTGCCCATTCCCAGGTTCCATTTGAAAAGTAATTTTTTACTTCACCCCTCAAAGTATAAGATCCGCCTGTTTTCATATTTTCATCGTCTATGATTTCAATATATATTGTAGAGCCTTGTGATGGTTCAGGAGTAGCTTGGAACCATTTGCCTGTCAGTCGCGCCTTTTTAGACCTAAGGGATAGCATGGGCCCTTCTTCATACCCACATGATTGAAGAACGACAATAGTCGTTAGGAAGTATAGTAACGTTTTGATTTTCATATGTCTAAGTAAGTATTTTTTTATTGAAAGTCAAAAAGATCCATCCTGTGTTCCTGGTTCCCAGCCTAAATCAATTTAAACCTGAGACCTGAGACCAGAGACCAGAAACCAGTAACCATAAACCCAAAAAAAGCCCCGCTTTAAGCGAGGCTTTTTTAGTTACCTATTGTTTAATTATGGGGTATATTCCTTTTTTCGATTTAGTCTCTAATATTAGATAATAATTTGAAGACTGAAGCCGACTTAGATCAATGACATTGTTATCAATTGTGCCGTGGCTTACCTGTTGTCCAATTGAATTAAGGATATACCAATGTGTAATTTGCTCATACGATTCGTTGAAGATAGTCAACTTGTCGCTGGTAGGTACAGGACCTACATATATACCTTGTATTGGATTTAATACGCTGTTTGAAATTTTGCTTTGTACATCAAATGTGGCAGTATCGTTTGGACAAGGAGGGTTTTTTGAAACGAGGGTAACGGTAAATATTCCTGATTTACCATAATTATAAATGGGGTTAGATCGGCGACTTTCATTTCCATCTCCAAAGAACCATTCTACTTCGCCGTTTGTATTCTCTGACTGATCAAAGAAATTGAAACTATCATTGAACTGAGTGAAAGTATATTTTGATTCAGGTTTTAATACGGTATTAAGAATTTGACTCACTTCATTTGAGCATCCAGCATTAGAAGTAGCTTTGAGACTTACTGTATCAGTTCCCTTGGTTACGTAATTAATTATTTGATTTGTCTCACCGGTGCTCCATTCAATTTCTGCTCCTCCAAATCCAAATACTTGCGCTCTTAGTTCAACCGTACTTCCTTCGCACACATTTGTATCACCAACTATTATCGTTACGTTTGGACCGTTATCAATGTTAACCCTTGCTTGTCGTGTTTGAGAACACCCAATTGTATCAATACCAGTGACTCTATACGTAGTGGTATTGGTTGGTGCAGCATATACAGTATCACCTGATCCCGAACTTAGCGATTCTGCTGGCTCCCAGCTGTAACTGATTTTACGATTATCTGAAACCGTTGCTGTGAGCATCACTGTATCTCCTGCACAAACGGTTGTATTAGTGGGCGCTACGGTAATCAATGGACCAAGAACCTCCTGATTCACATCTACAAATAAGAAATATTCTTCTGTAGTATCAGACATTTCACTTTTTTCACAAAATACAATCGCTCTAAAGTAGTAGTTATTGGTAATATTGCTCTGCCAGGAAGTATTGGTTGTATTAATAGTGGTCCAATTACCATTAGCGTGGTTTGCACTGTCGGCATATTCCCATTTTATGGATGTACCGGTTTCATCACTTGAGCCTGTTAGTTCAAAGAACGCAGTTCCTTGAGTAGTACATATGATTTCTGGGGTTGATTTAATTTTACCTGCTTTGGGTTTACCCTCACAAAATGTTGGATATCCTTCCCACTCGACGCTGTCAATATAGATGGAGTTTCCTCTATCTGCATGGCCTTGGAGCAGAAAATAATTTCTGTTCCCATTGAATGAAGTTGGAACGAGAAAGGAATATTTTTTCCAACCCTCATTTACGCTATCTGGTTTGTTCGTTTTAGTATAGCGAGCAACTCCACCAATCCATGTAGCGCCATCTAAACTAGGTTCGGTATTTACTAAGACCGAAAGAGAATCATCGTTTGTATTCTGACTGTCTCTGTAAAGATAGAAACTGACATAAGTATTGTAGTTGCTTCTTTTGCTCCAATCTATTCTTGGACTGTAAATGGTTTGGTTGAATTGACCGAAGGAAGTACGGAATCTCATCATAGCTGATCCGCTATATGGGTCACAGTCAGGCTGACCACCAGTGGTTCTCCTTGACCATTGATTGGCATTCCCAATAGTCCCCCATCCATCGGGTACTCTAAAAAATTCTGCTTCAAAACCTTCAGCATATTGCTCGGATTGTGCAAAGCTGACCGAAATCATAAAAGAAAGGTTTAGGATTAGTATAATTGATTTTTTCATAGTTTTAATTCTTTTTTCTTATTAACATAACCACCCCATTTTCTTGAATGGTTCTAGAGGCAGCAATGCTCAGATCAAAATTGCCGTAGATTTGATAAATATAGAGACCTTCAGGTAATTCTTTTCCTTCATAAGTCCCATTCCATGCTTCATTAATAGGTCTATTGCGAAAAATACATTGCCCCCAGCGCGTAAAGATTGACCATGTACCTTTGGCAATTTCACAATCGGAAACCCCAATTAACTCGTCATTTATTCCGTCACTATTTGGTGAAAATGAGTTAGGAATATAGAAATGGCAAGGGCATATTTCTGCGTATACTTTACATTTCTCAGTTATAGAACCACAAATATTTGAAGTGGTTAATGATAAACTCTCGGTTCTAACGACATTGATCTCTGGGCTGCGCTGGCCATTATTCCATAAGTAGTTAAAATTACCAATCCTAGGTTGGTGGCCTTTCAGGACATACGTATCTCCTCTACAAAACCAAACGGCCGAATCAAGTATTTTGGTGGGTAGACTATCCCTTGTTATCGTTATCGTATTATTTACACTACCACAGACATTGGATATTTCTAAATCCCATGTACCAAAAGTATCGCTAAATACACGTTGGGAAGAGGTATCTCCATCCGACCAGAGATAATTACAAAATGGCTGTTCTGAGTTGATGATGAAATTGAAAGGTGAACCATTGCATATAATGGTGTCTGTATTGGATATATTCATAGGAATGCTTCTTGTAACAACTTCAAAGCTGTCAAAAGTCATCCCGCACTTATTACTGGCTTCAAGCCAATACATGTTCGGTATATTGATCTTTTTGGATTGAGAAGTACTACCATCCCACCATTTATAGGTAACAAAGGGTTCCGATTGAATATTATAATCAAGAATGGATCCCGTATTATTACAGATGAAAGTATCGTTATAGTTTTGGGCAAGCGGTAAATTTCCTTGAATCAATTTCAGGGTATCTGTTCTTCTACCGCAAGAATTGATGGTCTCAACCCAATATACTCCTGGTTCATTGTAAAACGTGCGATATCCTTGAGTTGAACCATTGTTCCAGATGTATTTGCGATTTTGATCTTCTAGTTCAAGTTTATACACCCAATTAGACGTGCAAAATAGAGTGTCTCTAAAACCTGGGGCGAGGGGGACATCATCTTCAATAACTGTAATTGTATCAACAAGAACACCGCATGGATTTGTAATCTCTATAGTGTAGATACCGGGTTTGACAACATTGAGAATTGGAGATGTCGATCCGTTAGACCAACTATATGTTACATCCCGATTATCGTCTTGTGTGACATCTACCTGCAACGGATTGCCTTTTTTACAAACGAAAAGCGTATCATCCACCGGGTTGATAGGCAGGGGGCATTCAATATAACAGGGAGCATTACGGTTCCAACTAATACTTTGTGTATTAACTGATAGATTCTTCCATGGATTAGCGGCAGACACGGAATCCGTCACGGATTTTGGAGTCATACTCACTGAATTATTGTAGAAACTAATACCGTTTGACTGTTTGATAACACTACAAGAGTTACTTCTGAGAGTCGAATTCAATATATTGATGTGAGTTTGATTTGTAGAATTATCGATTCCAAAGATCTTAATTCCCTTATTCGTAAAATGATTTGAATTGTATCGAGCGGACTCAAAATCTCTGTTATTCCCTTGATAGGCAACCCAACTTTCTTTGAGGTTTAAATTGAGATCAAAAATATGAACGAAAGTGCGGTCTCTCCGGAAAAAGTATGATGTTTGACTGGTAAGAATCAGTTGTTCGTCCGTCCCAATTTCTAGGTTATTTACGTATTCGGTTCTGAATGTACCGATATTCCCGATTTTTTGGAATTTCTCGGTATCAATGGAAAATTTGGCTATAGCGACGTTCGTTCTAAAATTTAGATTAGAGTATCCCGTTAGAAAAATTTCTTTTGAATTTTTCGGGTTAATCATGAGTTGTGTAAAAAACAGAGTACGATTATTGCTTCCCACCCAAGATTTTAAGACCTTACCATTTTGCTCTTCTATAACGGCAAGCATTGGTTGATTGCCGACCCGCCCACAAATGATGATGCATTTTTTATTGTCATAGTTGATAGACTTGGCGTCGTACGCTACTTGCGTGTTATTCCCAAAATCGATAGTTGTGGTATAGATATGGGAAAGATTTGAATTTAATAGGGATACCCATACTCTGGAATTACCTTCTAATTGTGCATCCGATCCGACTACGCATATTTTACCATCGGACGTAGTATTTATATGTTTTATATTCGTGCTTAACCCAGAGTTAGACTGACTATTTGATGGGTCAAAAGTGATAGAGGAAAGAGCCGATCCATTGGAGTTAATCTTGTGCAAAGAGGTAGTATTGGCCTTGGTTTTGGAGGAATAAGTTTCGGAACTTAGTATCAATTCGCTATTGGATATGGGAACTAAATCTATGATTTCGCCTCCTTCATTTCCATCTGTTTGAATATTAAGTGTCCAATCAATAGAGTCATTTTTTTTCAAGTGATTTAGAAATAAATCATTTTGATTGGAACGACGCACTAAACCAGTGACGAAATAACCACCATCGTTTTGTAACCCTTTACAAATTGTGTAAGGGTTAGCATTTGATAAACCACTCGTAGAAACACGAAAATCCACGTACTCTCGGGGTATGTATGAATAATTTATTTGCGCACTTATATTAGTAAGGAATGTAGCACAAACCCATACCAAACATAAACTTCTAAACATCTTCTAATATTAATGGACGAGTTCTAATTGTGAAACGTTGTGTTAAGCTAACAAATTTTGCGGCTATTGGTTTTATCTCAGGCAATGGGTGGTTTAAGTCATAAGTTCCTGGTTCCTGTTTCCTAGTTCTAAGCTCCCAGCCTAAACCAATTTAAGCCATCAACCAGAAACAAGCGACTAGAAATGAGTAACCAGAAACAAAAAAAAAGCCCCGCTTTGAGCGAGGCTTTTTTGGATTGAAACAAAAAATTATTTTGCTACTACTGAGTTTACGTAGATATACTTAGTGTTGTCGAACTTAGCCCAAACGATAACTGCAATTTTAGTGTTAGCAGGAGCCATATCCCACTCAACCAAACCAAAACTCGAATTGATATTAGCGGCAGTATAACGCTGATAATTCAAATTAATAGTGGTTGAATATTCACTACCCGCAGCTACAGTTCCAGAAGCAAAAGGCATGTCGTCAAACATTTTTTGGTTGTACAACTCACCTCCACCGTTCATGCATGCGCGTACAACGTTTCTGTGCTCGGTGTTAGTTGGATCTGGTGCACCAGTTTGAACGCCCATTACCTTATCTTCTAATACAAGCGCCGTTACAAAGTATTCACCGTTCAATTCTTCGTACGTCTCCGTTTTAATTTCAACGCTAATTGTGTTTCCAGTGATTTTCTTTCTCGCAGCAACTCCAATTTGTGGAGCATTTGCATTATGTGCAATTGCATTGTCCTTGATCATTGTAGATGTAACATTACTTGTACCAATCAAGCCACCGTTCATACTGAATGAAGGAATTGAGATACCTCCTGAAGAAGTAGTAGGGATGTTCAAAGAGTTAAAAATACCTCCGAAAACAGGTGCAATATATACTGAATCAGGATTGTTTATAGATGATGGACGCTTAAAGTAAGGTGTTAACCTAGATGAACTAGTATGGATGTTGAGCATCGTGATGTTATCTTCACCGACTTCGTCAATTGCTTTTTTGAAGTTAGGTCCACCAAGAGCACCACAAGGTCCACACCATGTAGCGGTTACGTAACCTACCATAGAACGCTGTTTCTTCTCAACGACCAAGGCTCCATTGTCGCCTGATCCGTCATCCGTTGACTCTTTCTTACAACCCGCTACAAAAAGTAGAGAGGCGCCAAAGAGCATAAATGCTAATTTTTTCATGTTTGTAGTTAAATTGATTTCAATACTTAACTCGCAATATACATAAAAATGCACATTTGTGATACAAAACCAAAAGGGTCACTCAAAAAGAATCGTTCTTCTATGTTGTTGAGAGCAGAATATTTGATAATCTATGAAAAGTTATCTTACCATATTTATACTGTTATTCTCAAGTGTATTTACGATTTCCGCACAGACAAAGAAAGTTGCCCTGACGAGCTTTTGGGTTAACAAGCACATCAATTTTGAACAACTCGGTGGTGCAGCCGGTCTTGCTGCTTCGGTTTCTACACTCTCAGAATCACCCGATTTTAATCTTCAACCCGTGCTAGATAGTTTTACTCCGTTTTTATGAATGATTTTGCGGCGCAATTTCCATTCGAACTACTGGATGAGGATGTCGTTCTTAATGATGAAGATTATCAAAATTATCGAGGCAGATTCAACGAGTCCGATGATAAAGACAGAGGATTGTTTTTACAACGTTTCTTAGTACCCAAAACGTATAAGCCACTTCAAGAATCCCTATTTAAGACTAAAAATAGCAATGCAAATGCAAATGGTGAGTCTATTCGAAGACCGATCGGATGGGGTAATGTTTGTTTCCATGGGGTACGAATTCATAAGAAAACCTTTGCCATTTACCGCTGGGATCCGGGCATATTGTAGAATTAAAATATGGAATAACAAAGGAAAACGTGTGGTTACTGTAAATGAGTATGCCAAGTCTAAACAATCAATTCCAATCATTGCTGGAATTCCTGTAATGAAGCCTGAAAAGTTACTACCTATGTGTATTGATTCATCCAATGAGCTCATGGAAGATCTACATCGACGGTTGAAAAAGATAACGCGTAAAGCGGCGAGAAAACTTTAATCGATTTGATGCTTCTGGCAAACAACAACCAGAAACCAGAAACCAAGAATAAGGAACATCTTTTCAACAAGAATGGAGCTTAATTGTAGGTTTGACACTTACACCTTACATTTGTGATTAACATTAAGTTATATAAATAATTCATTACCATGAAAAAAATTACCAAACTATTAGCGCTTGTAGGAATGTCGTTAACGGCAAGCTTGCAAGGTCAGGTATTCTTCTCTGAGTATGGGGAAGGTACCTCTAACAACAAGTATTTGGAGATTTACAACGGCTCTGGGAGCGATGTAAATTTGGAAGATTACTTATTAGTGAACTGTTCAAACGGTTGTAAAAACGACGGAATCAAAGGTGCTTGGCAAATGACCTTCTTAGGAGTAGGACCTGCTAAAGGGAATACATCTTGGTTTAGCACTGTCGTGGATGAGTCAACACGTTCATGCTTACACGATGACTACGTGATTTTCCACAAAGATGGTGTTTTCCAAAATGCGATGGGAGATGAGACCTTCCTAGAAGGGTGGCAGCATAGCGGTACTGGCGATATTTGTGGTGCTCCAGCCGCTCCTTTTGATGGCAAAAACTTGGGAACATGGAAGGATAATGGCGACGGTACAGTAACCGTTTACGGTCAAGGTACCCACATTGGAATTCCTAAGGTGCATAACGGCGGTGAGACCTCTGATGGTACAGCTAAGGATTCTATTACGTATGAATACACAATTACCAATGACTCATCAATGGTGATTGAGATAGAAATTAACGGTGGAGCTTATTGGACTTTCCATTACGTGAAAGCCATGAACACATTTGAATACGATAATTCTAGCCTATTCTCTGGTAAGACATTGAAGTCAGGTGAAGTTTTCGTTATTGCCCATGGTAGCGCTCAAGCGGATATCAAAGCAGAAGGTGATGTAACGCACAATTTCTTATCAAACGGAAACGATTGGTATGCACTTTGGAAAAAGAGCGATCGTACGTTTGTTGATGAAATTGGAGAAAATACAGATGAAGACAATGAGCCTTCAGCAGGTTGGGATGTAGCAGGAACAACGGATGCAACTAAGGATAACACGTTGGTTCGTAAGTCTTATGTTAAGATGGGATCAGCATGGAGCAAAAGTGCAGGAACCACAGTAGCCAATAGTGAGTGGGTTGTTTCTGACAAGCCAACAGCGGATTATGTTTCAAACGACTTAGGAAGTTTCAATACACCGGTAGGCGCTTGGAAAATGATTTATCTTGGAGTTGGTCCATCCAAAGGTGATGGTTCTTACTTTAACAATACATCGGATGCTAACGCAACGGATATTATCCTAAGTAGTAATGGTGAATTTCAGAACTTTAAAGGAGATTGTGTTAAGCCAGACAATGGATCATGGATGGATAACGAAGATGGCACGTTTACTGTTGTAGGTAAAGTGAATTTCGTAGGGATTCCTAAAGTCTACAATGGTGGAGAAACTTCAGATGGTAGCGCCGCTAACAAGGACTCAATAACTTATGAGTACGAAGTTTATGGTGCAGATACCATGCAAGTGGATATCGAGATTCAAGATGGACTTTACTGGAGATTTTTATACGTACGTAGAGCTGCTCCAACTCCAAAGCGTGTGGTGAAGTTCGCTGTTGACATGAGTGGTGAAACCGTTTCTTCAAACGGAATTCACGTTGCAGGTAGCTTCCAAGGTTGGAACGCCTCTGGAACTACTATGACCGATGCTGGCAAGGGTATGTATGAGGTTCACGCTTGTGTTGATGCAAATACCTTGGTAGAATATAAGTTCCTTAACGATAACGATTGGGGTGGAGCTGAGAAAGTTCCAGCCATCTCACAAAAGGGTCACACTAACAACGGTGAAACCAATGACAATCGTTGGTTCTGGTCTGGTGCGGGTGACGATACATTAATGCTACCAGCATTTGTATTCGGTGGTTCTGCTCCTTCTGGAAAATATGCAGTGCGTTTAGCTGTTGATTTGAAGAGTGAAGACGCAGTGAGTGCCGATGGTGTTCATGTTGCAGGTAGTATCCAGAAAGCAGCTGGTTTCCCTGAGTGGAATCCAAGTGCAACTCAAATGGCCAATTTGTATGCTAAGAATAAAATCCACGAGGTGATCCTATGTGTGGATTCTGGGGACTACGAGTACAAATTTGTTAATGGTAACGCATGGGGTAAAGATGAGTCTGTACCATCTTCTTGTGCTACCAATAACAATCGTAGCGTAAGCGTTAGCGATGCTGATGTTGAAGCTAAGCTTGTATGTTTCGGATCTTGTGATGCATGTCCTGGTGATCCTTTGACCAAGTTCAAAGCTACTTTCCAAATCGATATGAAGAAGGAGTGTAACTTTGAGAAAGTAGATATCGCTGGTGGAAAGATCAACGGCTGGGCCGGTGGTGATTTCTTAACTGATGATGATAAGGACGGTGTTTACACCATCACTGTAGAGTTGGATTCAGGAGTTGAAATTGCTCACAAAGTGCGTAAGATTGACGCTGATGGAAACATCTCTTGGGAAGGTGGTGCTGACCGTAAGTACTTCGTACATAACGATACAACTTTTGCAGTTCGTTGCTTTGGTTTAGATGAGCCATGTTCTGGTAGCGTTATCGCTCCTGCAGATATCACATTCAAAGTGGATATGTCTGATGAAATTCCTGAGGATACCATTTATGTAATGGGTTCATTCACATCTCCAGCCTGGCAGACCGGTGCAATCCAAATGACGCCTAACGTTGATAATCCTGATATTTATGAAGTTACGGTTGAGAAGGTTTGTAACGAATACTTTGAATACAAGTTTGTAAACGAGCCATATGATCCAGGTATGGATGGTGAAACATTCCCTGATACCACTGATCGTGCATGTGTTAAAGACAACGGTGTGGGTGGATTTAACCGTCACTATACGCGTACATCTGATGAAGCAACTGAATTATTCTATGTGTACAACACGTGTACCATGGGATCTTCAATGGCTACTAAGGACATCGCAAAAGATGTGCGTATCTCTCCCAACCCTGCAAGTGGAGTATTCCACGTAACATTGAAAGATGCGAATGTTGTATCTATTGATGTAATGAGTTTGGATGGTCGTATCGTTCGTCATACTGAGTCAAACGATTCACACGTTAAAGTAAATGTAAACGGATTGAACGGAGTTTACTTGGTAAACATCCAAGATCAATTTGGACGTTCTACTGTTCAAAAGATTGTGATTCAATAATCATAAATTTAATAACTAAAAAAAGGCCGCCCAACGCGGCCTTTTTTTATGAACATTCGTACTTGATGATTGTTCTTATTGAGTGAAAAAACTACATCGCGTACAAGACTTACCCATTTCCTTGGAAGAAGCATGGGATTTCTTCTCGTCTCCCGCTAATTTAAATGAAATCACCCCGGCTGATATGACCTTCAAAATCACTTCAGACGTTCCAGAGAAAATGTACGAGGGCCTATTCATCACCTATAAGATTTCTCCATTTTTAGGTATCCAAATGGATTGGTGTACAGAAATCACCCATATCAAAGACAAGGCATTTTTTGTAGATGAGCAGAGGAAAGGACCCTACAATATCTGGCATCATGAACACCATTTTGAAGAAATTCAAGGGGGCGTACGTATGACGGATATTCTTAATTATGACATTGGAAAAGGACCATTGGGCTCTATTGCAGGTGCGCTATTCGTAGATGCCAAAGTAAAAGGGATTTTTGATTATCGCGTTACCAAGCTTGAGCAACTTTTTGGTAGTGTGAAGTAATAAGGTTTTCTCACTTATTTTTGAAGTGAATGAAACTCGCACGAAGAGTTATATTTTTTATTGTTTTAACTTTCTGTCAACCTAGCCTTGCACAAAAGCATCTCGAGGGATACTATTTGTTTGGAAGAATGGTACCCCATTCTTCATACACTGCGAACCTAGCGGCGCCTGTTTGGGGAGTTCAGTTAGACGCGGACTGGGAATTAACCAGACAAAAACGGTTTGAATCACATTTGGAGGGGGAGCCAAAAGTCAAATCTTATCTCGGAGGGACTGTGTTGTACATGAACATGGGTCATCAATTGACCGGTTCACAGTTTGCTAGTGGTGTATCTATGGCCACGCGATTTAAATTCAATGATTATTTATTTTTCCGTGCGCGAATGGCCCATGGCTTCTCTTTTCTAACAAAAACTTATGACTCCGCTCTTAATCCTACCAATTTTGCCATTGGTAGTAGCTTGAATTATCTGGCTTTAATAACAGCAGACATTCAGTTTAAGGTCAATAAATTGGCAATTGTTGCTGGTTTAAATGTAACTCATGCATCAAACGGAAATTTGTCTAAACCTAATGTGGGGCTAAATGCCGTAAATGCACATGTCGGGTTATCATACCGTATGCATGAAGATGGAAGCCGTAAGAATTTATATGTCCCCTCAACAGGTTATTATGCATTTCCCTTTGCCGTCGGAGTGAAAATGGCTAGACGTGAAAAGTCATTAGAATATCCTCGGTCATCTACTATTTGGGTGGTTGACGCTATGTATCGATTTCAAAAGACGGCTAATTCCTATTGGGATATAGGTATGGAATGGTTTGCAGATCCCAATTATCATTTTAACGATGATGGAACCTTTACACGGGTAGATCGCTCTCAAACCCAGGAATTGGCGGTAAGAGCGGGCAAAGTATACCTTATGGGGCGGTTAGGTATGAGACTAGATGCAGGGATGTACATAATGAAACCAAGACATTCGGGAAAACCTTCCTTTTATAATGCGTTTGGTTTGGATTATCGAGTTGGGCAGCACTGGGTTGTAAGAAGTCGCTTAAAAGCGCATTTACATCGTGCAGACTATATGGAGTTTGGAGTCTCCTATATCTGGATATGATGGTGGAAAGCTGGATGCGTTTAAAAAGGATAAAAACAAAGGATAGAAAGTCATTATGGGTCTTTCTTACAATTATGTTTTGTTTTCCGATTGCGCGATCACAAAATACTTCTTGGTCCCTGACAGATAGTATTCGCTTAAGTTGGGAAAACGAGCCAACCATTTCTGCTGGCCTAGATAGCCGACATTCTTATTTAAGAGGGAAATCCATAAATATTTTTGGATTAAGAGTGGGTGCTGACTTTAAGAAAACTGCTGCATTTGTGGGTTTGTATACCACGGCGTTTCAAACTGTTTTCAATGATAACTACGAGTACGTATACCTTAGTGGAATAGGGGAGTATCGTTGGTTTAAAAATTATCGATGGTTTATTACTCAAACACTACAATTGGGTGTTGGTAACGCGAGCTTAACGTTAGTAAAACCAGATGGCACAAAGGATTTTCAAGACTTAATGATCATCCCAGTTGAAACAGGAGTAAATACAACCTATCGAGTATGGAAGTACGTCGGACTTTCGGCTGGCGTAGGCGCGCGCTTTTCCTTAACGCCTGGTAGTTACTTTTCCTCTTCGTACTACACTTTTGGCGTTGCTTTGTATACTGACGAAATTTCGAAAACGCTGAGTCGATTAAAACGAAAAAAGAATTAATTATTCTCCTTTTTCTTTCTATCCGCTAGCATATTGATGAAATCTTCCATCTTATCAACATCAATGCGGTTCGCTACTATTTTCTTGTTTTCATCTAAAACAAAAATGGTCGGACTTGCAATGACGTAATAGGATTGCAGGTTATCTGCGTATTTCTGTTCTAGCACTTCTCCTCTGATGAGGTTAGTAAACTCAGATATTTCTTTGTGCTCCTCAAGGTATTCTAGCCATTCTTTCCGCTTGTTACCAGAAGCCAATGTCACAACTTTCCAACCTTTATCCTTGTTGTTCTTGTAAATCTCTGCAATTTTTGGCATGGCCTCCTTACAATGGCCACAGGTAGGATCCCAGAACATAACGATGGTAAATGGAGCTTCAATACCATTGGTGTTGATCCATTCATCGCGTTCGTTTTTTAGTTGCAAGTCTCTTGCTTGAGCTCCAATTAAGGAATAAGAACGTCGATAAGCATTATCGCACATGCGTGCTACTGTGGTTGAATCTACCCACCAGGTTCTGCCTGCACAATATTGTGACATGGCCATGTGCACAAATACACGATCAAGCCCCATTATTTTACTTGACTCAAAATGGTTGGTTAAATACCATATGAGATATTTCTCGTTTTCAATGCTATTTTGAGCCTTGAGCAACAAATAATTACATGCATTAATACAAGAGTCTGCATCGGGTATGATTACTTTATCAAAGTACTCATCGAGTTTGTCCTTAAACAAGTTAATGGGCATCCGAACGAGGGCGTCCTCATTAAAGTCCACATGATCCCAAAAATGGGCTTTGTAGTATTGATAGGCAAAATTAGAATCAATGGTGCCGTCCTCTTTTTTAGGAGCTTCTGGAATCTTTATTGGTTTAAGCGCATACAAGAACCGAGCGATCATTGAATTTGGATGCTGGCTGATAAAAACACTATCGTAAGCCGTTTTTTCCTTTAATAATTCGTCTTTTACTGGATTCCATTTGGCAAGGTTCTCTTCAGATGAATCTTTCTTGATCTGTTGGTCTACTTCGATTAATTTCTCAATGATGTTGGTTTTAGATAACTGATAATTAATGAACCATTCATTCTCATCGGAGCCAATGGCTTTCATTGTTTTATAGTAATTGTGCTCTGTCCAAGAGGTATCTCCTTTCAATGTAAAGTCCTGATCATCTCCAATTAGGAATTCGAAATAATCTTTCTTTTGGGGCAATACGAAGAGATACATACCTCTTTGTAGTAGACGATTGCCAGTAAATTCAGCCATGCCCTTTTTCCCTACGATGGCGGTGTCACGCAGGTATTTTCCACCAATATGGTGATCCGCTAGAAAAACTATCTCGCCTTCTTGAAGCCCTTTTAATTGAATTTTGATAGAGTAATCTCCGGCAGTTCGACCATCCCAAGGTTTTACTTCTTTGATCTTTGGATAGTCACCTACGCGACTGACTTTATTTACCTCATAAGGTCTTTCGTAAGGAGTAATCTGTGCAATTATTTGACTAACAGTTAATGTTGTAATGATAAGGGTTAATAGTCTCTTCCGCATTTGCATATGATTTGTGTAAATTTATAACAAAATTCATACCAATGAATTCTATCGACCCGAAAAATCAGGACTTCTTCGAAAGAGTTTTCGATGTAGTGCGACTCATACCCCATGGAAGGGTAAGCACTTACGGAGCAATTGCGGCTTATCTAGGTGCCAAGCGTAGTGCCCGTATGGTGGGCTGGGCAATGAATCTTAGTCATCAGGTGGATGCTGAAATTCCTGCCCACCGGGTGGTAAATAGAGTTGGTCTCTTAACAGGGATGCATCACTTTAAGACGCTTACCACCATGAGAGAAAAATTACTACAAGAGGGAATTATGTGCGATGAGCACGATCAAATCGTCAATTTTAACGAGGTCTTCTGGGACCCTTTTTCTTTGGATAATCTTTGAACAAACCCCACCATTGAGTTTTGGGATAAGGGGCATGTACCTTTACGGAGGGTTGGTCTTTCACAATGTGAGGAGTGATCAAAGTTTTGGCGTGTAGGCCTATAGATCTATCTGGAAGAGGATTCTTTGCGCCATACTTTAAATCACCCAAAATAGGTGAACCCATCTTGCTAAGTTGAGCACGAATTTGATGAAACCTACCTGTTTCTAGGGTTATTTCATATAAATATCGACCAGCAATATTGGAAAGGAGTTTGTAATGCAATACCGAATGTTTCGCTCCGCCTTTAGGTTTAACATATGCGTGTGCACGGTGGGTGTTGCTATCCTTGCTAAGGTAATGTTCCAGAGTGCCCGTTTCTGATTCTAATGGATTGGTGGTAAGTGCGTGGTATATCTTGGTGTTGCGTTTCTCTTTAAAGATTTCGTTTAAACGAGATAAAGCTTTCGATGTTTTTGCAAAAAGAACAATTCCGCTAACAGGTCGGTCAATTCGATGCACCAAACCTACGTAGGCAGCTCCAGGCTTTTGATATTTTACGCGAATGTATTCCTCGGCCATTTCAAGAAAATGTTCATCACCTGTAGAGTCACCCTGTACGGGTACCCCCGCTGGCTTATTCGCAAAAAGTAGGTGATTATCTTCCCATAAAATATCCATAGTGCAAAGGTAATGCGAATTTTACAGCGGAATTAGAAAGTTGTCATTGCTCAGAGGAAAGAAGTCCTATTTTTGCGAACCCTTTTGAAGCTAGCCTCAGAGACATACCGCGATCATCTAAAACAGATTTTCAAACTTTCGTACCCAATAATACTAGGTCAGTTAGGTTTGGTTTTGATGGGAGTCGCCGACACCATTATGGTTGGTAGGCTGGGTGAGGATGCCCTAGCAGGAGTCAATCAAGGGAATAGCTTGTTTTTCATGCTAAGCGGTTTAACCATTGGTGTCCTATTCGCCGTAAGCACATTGGTGAGTATTAAAGTGGGAGAGAAGAATGAAAAAGGGGGGTTCATCATTTATCGAGCAGGGATTTATGTGAGCTTGATTTTATTTCTATTCCAATTTGTATTGCTCCTTATCCTGCAATACCATTTTGAATGGCTTAAACAGTCGGATGCTGTGAACATAATTGCACCTAAATACCTATCCGTGGTTTCTTGGTCGGTATTGCCCATGTTGCTTTTCCTTAACGCTCGGCAGTACACCGATGGGTTAGGTCATACTAAAATATCCATGGTATTGACGCTCGCTGGTTTGGTCGTGAATGTTATTTTAAATGCGGTTTTAATTTATGGTTTTGGACCCATTGAGGCGATGGGTTACATGGGCGCTGCTTGGGCAACGTTGATTTCAAGAGTATTCATGATGCTGTCAGGTTTGTGGTATGTGCGGTATGCTCGCTTTATGAAGCAATTTCTTCCGGATAAAATGCCGAATCTTAGAGAAGTTTGGCAGGAAACACTCGGTATTTGGAAGTTAGGTGTACCAACTGCTTTGCAAACCTTTGCCGAGTGGGCCTGTTTCTCTCTTTCTGGTATCATGGTCGGTTGGTATGGTTCGGTTCAGTTAGCCGCACATGCGGTAGCATTGAATGCCGCTTCTGTAACGTATATGGTGGCGAGTGGTTTTGGTATCGCCGGTAGCATCATGGTGGGTAATGCTTACGGAGAAAAAAGCAGGATTAAGATAAAACAGGTGGCTCATGCTACATTCTTTTTGTTGTTGGTATTTGAAATCATTAATGCCGTAGTGTTCATTTTATTCCGAGAACAAATTGCCAATTTATACGGGGTAGGAGAGGAAGTTATGCCTTTTATACTACCGCTTTTTGTACTAGCCGCAATCTTTCAAGTTAGCGATGGGATTCAAGCTGCAGCTATGTCTATGTTACGAGGAATTAAGGACGTGATTTGGGCAAGTGTGATAGCGGTTTTTTCTTATTGGGTGATATCTATACCAGTCTCGTATTTATTAGGAGAAACGGCAGGAAAAGAAATGTACGGGATATGGTTAGGTTTTACCATAGGGCTTATTGTCGCCTCTGTGCTTGGGGTATACCGATTCTATCAAAAAAGTGCAAGACTCACATTTGATGATTAACTTGCCCCCATGACTTGGAGGAGTGTTTTATCGGTTTGTTGCTTTTGTCTCTTTGTTCATTTAGGATATACGCAATCAACACCATGGGATAAACGAGTTGAAGCGAGTGTGTCCCCCCAGATTTCAAATCGTTTGCTGTTGGGAGTGAATCCACAGACTGATTTAGGGTATACTGAATCGTTATTGGAAGATTCGTTTCGAATTGCCGATGAAGGTCAAAACGGAGTTTCGCTTTCCTTGGGTATACTTTTTCAGAGAGAAAGGGGACGTGCATGGAAAGCTAGTTTTGGATATCAGCGTTGGGGTTTTAACCGAGTAAAGGAAAATAATATGTACCGATACCAACCACATCCAGATTTGCAGATTTATAGTCATTTAGCTGAAGGGCCGGTGCAACGTTTGCTTTATCAATTCCAACAGGATTATTTCGAGTTGAAAGTGGATCGTTTTATTAGGTTGGATGGAGTGAAAATGCAACTACCAAAAACAGAACTATATTTTACCTATGGAGCCTCTTTAGGAGTGTTAATCACCGATAGGATTAGAATTAAAACCCAAGGATTTTCTTTGGAAGAAGGCACTGAAGTTGACGTTTACGATTATACGACTTCGTTCAGTGAATCAGGTGATTTACTAATCAATAAGGTAGAGAACCCCACATTAAACGGGTTTGTGTATTCAAGTTTGCGTGCCGAATATCAACTTGACGAAAAGTTGCGATTGTTATGTGAACCGAACGTAGGGATGAGTATTACGCCAAATTTCACTGGAACGCAAACAGCCAACGCTATTCGCATTGGCTGTTCATTAGGTTTAGTTTACCCCGTGGAGTAATTATTTTCCGTTTAGTTTCGCTTTGTAGTATTCGCGATTTAGGTTGGCGATTACCGACAATGGAATTTCTTTTGGACATTCAGCGGCACAAGCACCTGTATTGCTACAAGCACCAAATCCTTCAGCATCCATTTGATCAACCATAGCAACTACACGAGCTTCTCTTTCTGGTTGACCTTGAGGTAACTCAGCTAATTGTGTGACTTTTGCCCCCACAAATAGCATTGCGGAAGCATTCTTACAAGCGCTTACACAGGCACCGCAACCAATACAAGTCGCTGCTTGGAAGGCCGTATCTGCTGTTTCTTTAGGAATGAGAACCGCATTTGCATCAACCGCACTACCCGTATTTACAGATACGTATCCCCCAGAAGAAATGATTCTATCGAATGCACCTCGGTTTACACTTAAATCCTTAACCACAGGAAATGCGTTTGCTCTCCAAGGCTCAACAACAACGGTATCGCCATCTTTAAAACTACGCATATGTAGTTGGCAAGTGGTAACACCCCCTTTTGGACCATGAGGTCTTCCGTTGATGACCATGCTACACATACCGCAGATCCCTTCACGACAGTCGTGGTCAAAAGCGATAGGATCTTTTCCGTCTTCAATGAGTTGCTCATTTAATACATCAAACATCTCAAGGAAGCTCATATCGGGATTCGCTTGAACTTTGTACTCTTCAAATTTTCCTGAGGCGTTCTCGTTTTCTTGACGCCAAACTTTAAGATTAATATTCATCGTATTTCCCATTAATTATTTGTAACTGCGTTGCTGTATTTTAATATTCTCGTAGTTGAGTTCTTCTTTGTGAAGCTCCCAACTATTTTCTGCTTTATTTTCCCATGCGAAAACGGATAAGTTGTTTTCATCGTCTCTAAGTGCTTCTCCTTCTTCGGTTTGGAATTCCTCACGGAAGTGACCTCCGCAACTTTCATTTCTAGAAAGTGCATCCATACACATGAGCTCTCCCAATTCAAGGAAGTCAGCGACTCTACCTGCCTTGTCTAATTCAGGGTTAAATCCTGTGTCTGATCCAGGTACTCGTACGTTTTTGTAGAAGTCATCTCTTAAAGCGCGGATTTCTGCAATTGCTTCTTTTAAGCCTTTTTCATTCCTCGCCATACCACACTTTTCCCACATGATTAAGCCAAGTTCACGGTGGTAGCTTTCCACAGTTCTCTTACCGTTGATTTTTAAGAAGCCTTGAATTCTCTCTTTGGCTCTGTTTTCTGCCTCAACAAAGGCCTCATGATCCGTTGGTATTGCTTTGGTATGAAGTTCTTTTGAAAGATACCCTCCGATAGTGTAAGGTATAACGAAATATCCATCCGCTAACCCCTGCATAAGAGCAGAAGCTCCTAAGCGATTTGCACCGTGGTCTGAGAAGTTCGCTTCTCCTAATGCATATAAACCTGGAACGCTTGTTTGTAGTTCGTAATCTACCCAAAGTCCACCCATTGTGTAATGAACGGCGGGGTAAATACGCATGGGCACTTCATACGGATCTTCGTCCGTAATCTGCTTGTACATGTCAAACAAGTTGCCATATTTCTCTTTAATCTTCTCTTTTCCTAAACGGATGAGGGTAGTGTCATCAGGGTTTTGAATTCCTTGCTTACTTGCTTCCGCACGTCCGTATTTATTCATCATGTTGTATTTGAAATCCAAATACACCGCCATTTTACTCGGCCCTACACCGTATCCAGCATCGCAACGTTCTTTTGCTGCGCGGCTTGCGATGTCACGTGGAACGAGGTTACCAAATGCTGGGTATCTTCTTTCTAGGTAATAATCTCTTTCATCTTCTGGGATATCATTAGGATGACGATCATCGCCTTTCTTTTTAGGTACCCATATACGTCCATCATTTCTCAATGACTCACTCATTAAAGTAAGTTTTGATTGGTAGTGCCCGGATACAGGGATGCACGTTGGATGGATTTGGGTGAAGCATGGATTTGCCATCATTGCTCCAGCTTTATGTGCTTTCCAAGCAGCGGTAACATTACTACCCATCGCATTTGTACTTAAATAGAATACGTTTCCATATCCTCCTGTACAAAGCAATACCGCATGACCAAAATGTCTCTCTAGTTCACCGGTTACTAAATTACGTGCAATAATTCCACGTGCTTTGCCGTCAATTTTAACTACTTCAATCATCTCGTGGCGGGCATACATTTTAACGTTACCCAAACCCACCTGGCGTTCTAAAGCAGAGTAAGCTCCTAGCAATAGTTGCTGTCCGGTTTGACCTGCAGCATAAAAAGTACGCTGTACTTGTGTTCCACCAAATGAACGGTTACTTAAGGTACCACCGTACTCACGAGCAAAAGGAACACCTTGAGCCACACATTGGTCTATGATATTCGTAGAAACTTCGGCAAGACGGTGCACATTGGCTTCGCGCGATCGATAGTCTCCTCCTTTAATGGTATCATAAAACAGTCGATAAACACTGTCTCCGTCATTTTGATAATTCTTTGCAGCATTGATACCACCCTGTGCCGCGATAGAGTGAGCACGTCGAGGTGAATCTTGGAAGCAAAAAGCAGAAACTTTATATCCCATTTCCGCGAGGGTAGCGGCGGCGCTAGCACCGGCTAAGCCCGTTCCAACAACGATAACTTCAAGGTTCCGCTTATTGGCTGGGTTCACTAAGGGAACCGAACTTTTATATTTTGTCCATTTATTTTCTAATGGACCTTCTGGAATTTTAGAATCTAGTTTCATACGTTTATTTGATTAATTCTAAATGCATTACCACTGGAATCAGGGCAAATACAAGAGGTACAACAATGGAGAAAACAGTGCCCACAGTGGCAATGATGGGTGTGTAGGATTTGTGATTGATACCTAAGGTTTGGAAAGCGCTTCCAAATCCATGCAACAAATGATAAGCCAAACCAATACATCCCAATACATAAATAACTACCGGAACAGGATTTGCGAAAACCATTACCATTTCAGCAAATAAATCTTCACCACCACTTGGTAGTTCCGTTAAGTGATGTGGCATACCAAAACGACTTACAATCCAGAAATGTTTCAGATGAACCACCAAGAAAATGAGGAGAATAGATCCCAAGATCCCCATACTTCTCGAGTACCATTTACTATTTGAATTACCTGCCTTAGCACCGTATTTAGCTTCCCTTCTTTTCTGATTGTCAAAAGTCAACCAAAGTCCTTGTACAATGTGCCAAAGTAAACCAACAAATAGCAGTATTTCTGCTGTACGGATAAGCCAATTGGTTGCCATAAACTTGGCCGCTTCGTTAAAGGTTTCACCACCGTCATTGAATAGCACGGTTGCGTTAATTCCGCAGTGCACAAGTAGAAATCCAATCAAGGATACTCCTGTCACTGCCATCATGAGTTTTCTACCTAAGCTAGATGAAAACAAAAACGACAATACTCCCATAAATGTTTTAAAGTGTTTAACTTCTAAGTGTTGCGAATTTACAAAAAGGCAATGAGAATCGCTTTGTAACAAACGTATCAGGCTTATTTGGAATCGCTCTACTTAAAGATGAATGAGGGCATTTCTCGACGAGGAAGTGAAGTTGTTTAATCTTTCGAAGAAAATGGTTGGATCGTAATTGACCCTAGACGATTGTATGATAGAGAATTAGGTGAAAATGCAAAAAAAAATGAAGTTAAAAATCTGTGTAAAATTACAGACATGAATCTAGAACAAACTAAATACCCGGGGGAAGTATTTCGTTCTTAGTCATCATGATTTTTTGAACGTATTTACCCACAATGTCAAATTCTAAATTTACCATATCGCCTTGTTTTGCATTTTTAAACGTGGTGTGGTCCCAGGTGTAAGGAATAATGGCAACACTAAAGGCATCAGTGAAAGAATCAACCACAGTCAGGCTGATACCATTGATGGTAATGCTCCCTTTTGGGACGGTCATTCCAGCAGTGGCAGGGTGAGATATAAAAACCATTCTTGAACCATTAGAGTCATGGATTTCATCAATGAGGCCCACACCGTCAACGTGTCCTTGAACCATATGTCCGTCAAATCGGCCACTTGCAGGCAAACACCTTTCAATGTTGATTTCATCGTTGAGTTGCCAAGCACCGGCATTTGTTTTATCAAG
>Ga0233432_10000445_pt1 | contig 39952 bp, 24 predicted proteins | sample SI_122_August201_6_FD_179870 | JGI IMG/M metagenome (GOLD analysis project Ga0233432, IMG submission 179870) | Seawater microbial communities from Saanich Inlet, British Columbia, Canada - SI_122_August2016_10_MG | ecosystem: Environmental > Aquatic > Marine > Inlet | place: Canada: British... | reverse complement strand
CTACTTAATATGCTGCGGCAGTTCCAACGCCTGAGCGGCGGCAAGTTGCGTGTCGACGTAGTAGAAACTGAAACAAAGACAGAGGCGGCGTCTTTGGCTAGTCAGCAGTTTGGTATTGAGCCAGTAACCGTTTTGTCCCGGGAGCGAGGGGCATTTCGAGACGAAGATATTTTTCTTGGCTGTGCCTTTACGTGTGGTTTGGAAAAAGTTGTGGTGCCATTTTTTGACCGGGGAACACCGGTTGAATATGAACTCATTCGCTCAATATGTACGGTGGCAGAGCAGAAGAGGAAACGTCTTGGCGTTGTTACGACAGACGCAGACCTTTTTGGAGGCTTCGATATGACGACAGGCCAGCAGCGTCCTCGGCAGCCTGTTTTAGAAGAACTTGAGAAACAATACGAAGTTGTGCAAGTTGATCCTGCGGTTCCTATTACTGAGACATATGATGTTCTGATGGTTGTCCAACCATCAAGTCTTGGCCCAGAGCAGATGAATAATTTTGTCACCGCAGTTCGTTCAGGGCAGCCAGTTGCAATCTTTGAGGATCCATTGCCCGTGTTAATGAATGGTGTTCCCGGAACTGCTCAGCCGAGGCGAGGAGGAGGGGGAGGTCCAATGGCTATGCTTCAGCAGCAAAATCAACCAAAAGGGGATTTGAGTCAGCTTTGGAATGTGTTGGGGCTTCAGCTGGCTGCGGGTAGCAGCCGCCCGCTCATGGGCCAAATGGGGTCTTCGCCATATGTTGTTTGGCAGGATTATAATCCTCATCCAAAACTTGAGTTGCCGAGTGAGTTCGTTTTTATTGATGCTGAAATGGGTGAATCAGATGATGGCAATGGAACTCAGAGTTTTAATCAGGCAAATGCGATTACAGGCGGACTTCAAGAAGTCCTATTTCCTTTTCCTGGAGCACTTTCGAAAGATGAAAAAGCGAACTTGGAGTGGACGCCACTTGTAACCACTGGAACACGTTCGGGCACGATTGAAGTTGAGCAGGTGTTAGGTAACCGCGGAGATATGCGGCAGTTAAGAATCTTTGAAAAGCCAGGGAGTAAGGCGATGGTTCTTGCCGCGGCAGTGGATCGTGAATTGCCCGGAACCTCAGGTGTGATTGATTCTGAAAAAGGTGCTGCCGGTGAAGAGAAGACCTCGATACGAGCGATTGTCGTCGCAGATATCGATCTCATGGGTCCTCAGATCTTTGGTCTTAGGAATCGTCCTGATGAAGTCTTTGGTTTGAACTTTGATAATGTCACCTTTGTTCTTAACATCCTTGATACGCTTTCTGACGATGTTCGTTTTCTTGAAATTCGAAAAAGAAAGCCAAAGCATCGGACGCTAGAGCGTATCGAAGATACAGTCGCAGATGCACGTGAAATGGCGGATGTTCAAAGGCAGGAATATATCACTGAGTTTGATAAAGCCGAGCAGGACGCAAATTCGGAGATGCAGAAAGAAGTCGGAGAGTTTGAGAAAAAGATCGAGGCTATGGAGTCGAGCGGAAACACCAATCGTCAGGCTGCAATGCAAGCGGTGCAACAGTTGGCAAGCCGGCAGCGATTAGCGCAACGAAGGCTTGATACAAAACTTGAGCAGCTTAAGCGAAAGCGAGATATCGAAATTGAGCAGGTCGAACGCTCTCTTGAGGCAACGATCAGGCAAGAGCAGGACTGGCAAAAGTGGTTAGCTGTGGTGCTGCCTCCCATACCGCCCCTGGTTGTTGCATTTTTTGTCTTTTTCCGTCGTCGGGCTCAGGAACGTGAGGGCGTGGCAAAGTCACGGCTTAGATAGATTTCAATCGGAGTAGAACAACACAATGAACGTGGAAAGTATTTCAGAAACGCGTGGAACGAGTGATACTGCAATGCGCAGGACAGCTGTTTTTGTTTTCGCTGGACTTTTGCTTTTGGGTTTCGGGTGGGTGGTGCAGCCGCGATTCAAGCCGGCTACAGTAGACCCAGCAGCTGAACGTGTCCTCTTTCCAGCATTAACTGACGCTGAGAAAGCTGCGAGTCTTGAGATTATTCGCTATGACGATGAACTGGCAACGCTCTACCCTTTTAAAGTGATTAAGTCTGGTGGTGTATGGGTGCTACCATCGCATCAAAATTATCCGGCTGATGCAAAAGATCAACTCGCAGCGGCTGCAACAGAACTGGTCGACCTGAAAACTCTCGATGAAGTGTCTTCGCGTGCCACTGATCATGAACTGTATGGGGTTATTGAGCCAGATCAGGAGAAGATTAAGCCAGGAATGACTGGCATAGGGCAAATGATTGAGATAAGAGACGCTTCCGGGAGTAAGCTTGCTCGACTCATCATAGGAAAAGAAGATAAGCAATCAGGGGTCGGCGGTGGCAGTCGGCGACTACGCTTTGTTCGAAAGGCGGGTCAGGATCCTGTCTATCGAGTAGAGCTCGATACCTCAAAGTTTACAACACGGTTTGGTGATTGGATTGAAAAAGATTTACTGAAGTTGACGCCATGGGATATTCGTTCCGTTGAGCTTGATAATTATTCTCTTTCTGCAGTTGAGTCAGGTGGGCGACTTGAAGTCCGTCAGCAACGTGATGAAAAAATTAGTCTAATGTACGACGACAAAGAGTCGTCGTGGTTGTTGTCTTCCTTTGAGAACTTTCCGGACGAAGAGTCATTAGATTCAGTGTCTGTTGAGTTACAAGAAAATGAAGAAGTAGACTCGACAAAACTTAATGACCTCCGCAACGCTCTGGGTGATTTGCAGATCATTGATGTTGCACGTAAGCCGGCTGGCCTGAGTTCAGACTTGAAGGCTGCCGAGAATTTTGTGAATGACGTTGCGGCTGTGTCGTCTTTGCAGCAGAGAGGATTTCTTCCCTTGCCCTCAGGGCAGATTCTTTCGACTGAGGGGCAGACAGTGATCGGCATGAAAGATGGAGTTGAATATGTTTTGCGGTTCGGTGCAGGTACAACTGTGACGGATCCAGGGCAAGCAGACCCAGAACAAGGCAACGATGCAGCAGTAGAGTCAGCCGAGACAACTGCTCGGTATCTTTTGGTCATGGCGCAATTTAATGAAGGCCTGTTAGAGCAACCTAAGCTTTCAACTCTGCCTTCCCTGCCAGAAGAAAATGAAGAAACGAAAGAGGATAGCAAGCAGGCAGAAGACGTAGCGAGCGATGAAGGTAAGGATGGCAAAGTACCTGGCAACGAAAAGTCGTCCTCGGATCAAGGTTTAACAGCTGCAGATTTGCTCAAGCAGGCTGATGAAGCTGAGGCGGCAATGCAGGCAGCCATTGAGAATCGCCGCCAAGTAGAGCGTGAGAATCGTCGTAAACAGGAATCATTTGATGAAAAGATGGCTGCGGGTAAGAAGCGGGTTGAAGAACTCAACGGCCGTTTTGCGGATTGGTATTACATTGTGTCGGACGAAGAGTACAAGAAAATCCACCTTGGTCGTAAAGCCGTAATTAAAATGAAGGCTGCGCCTGCCGGCGATGCCGCACCAAACCCGAAACCTCCTGTAAATTAATTTTGGATTGATTTACAGGCCTGCTCACAATTCAATACATTGAAGTTTGTTTCAACGAGAATCTGATGTCTGAAATACTTACTTCTCCTCGACCATCACGATTCGGTCGTGCCCTAGGTTTTCGTGTCGTTTCTTCCGGTAGTGCTGTTCCGCAGCGAGTCGTCACGAACGCAGACCTTGGCCACCTTGGGTGTGACCCGGAATGGATTTTGAGTCGTTCGGGCATACAAGAGCGTCGGCATGTTGACCCTGGAATGGCGACAAGTGATCTGGCTATTCAAGCAGCGGAGCGAGCGCTTGCTGCGTGTCCCAACCGTCGCAAAGAGGTGGACCTGCTTGTTCTTGGGACATTTACGCCTGACACTAGTCTTCCGTCCACGGCCTGTCTCGTTCAAGAAAAAATCGGTGTTAATGCCCCAGCGATGGATGTGACTGCAGCCTGTGCTGGTTTTGCTTACGCGCTTGTGACAGCAGGCCAATTTCTCGCTACGGGCTCAAGTAAGCTTGCGATGGTTATCGGTGTTGATACGAATTCACGTGTTGTGAATCCAGCCGATATTAAAACGTGGCCACTCTTTGGTGATGGTGCTGGTGCTGTCTTGTTGGAAAGGGCTGAAGGAAAGCAAGAAAGTACAGGTTTGCTTGCTTGGTCACTTGGCTCAGATGGCCGCGGGTCCGATTTGCTTGTCTGTCCAATGAGCGGTACTCGGCAGCCCGTGACAGCGGAGGGTGTTGCGGCTGGTGATCAATATATGAAAATGGATGGTAGGGCAGTTTTTAAATGGGCCGTGCGATTAGTTGAAGAAAATGTTCGTCAAGTCATTGAACATTCAGGCGTACCGATGGAGTCCATTGATTTCTTTATTCTTCATCAGGCAAACCTTCGGATTATTGATGGTATTCGATCTGCTCTTGGCTTGAAGGAGGAGCAGTTTCTTGTCAATCTTGACCGATACGGAAACACTTCGAGTGGATCTATTCCCCTTGCTCTCGATGAAGCTTGGCGTGCGGGGCGAATAGGTTCGGGGAGTACAGTATTGATTTGTGGATTCGGTGGTGGATTAGCTTGGGGTAGTGGTGTTTGGCGGCTCTAATACTTTGTGGAATTTTCTGTAGGAAAGCAAAATGAAATCTTTGCCAAAACGATCAGATGTTGTGAAGGGTGATACCTGGGACCTTGAGAGTCTTTTCGCTACTGATGCCGACTGGGATGAGGCACTGATCGCATGGGGAAAACGTATTCCTCTTTTTCGAGATTATGTCGGAACACTTGCCGAATCACCTGAGCAGCTCGCCAAGTGTCTAGCCTTTGACTTAGAGATTGATCGTGAAGCCGATAGGCTCGGGACATATGCCCACCTGCGTATGAGTGAGGACACTGCGGCGACACCAGCACAGCGAATGACAGGGCGTTTTCAGCATGCAGCTACGAAAGCTGGAGAGCTGGCTAGTTTCTTACAGCCTGAAATTATGGCGATCGAGGCATCTGTTCTGGAAGAGTGGCTCGAGACGCCTGAGTTGCAACCATATCGCTTGATGCTTGAACGAGTAGTTCGAAATCGCCCGCATGTGCTTTCAGAGCCGGAAGAAAGATTACTGGCAATGCAAGGGACTTTCGCGGGTACCGCAGGAAAAGTCTTTCGTCAATTGACGGATGCCGATATGAAATTCGGCACCATGACCGATGGCAAGGGCAATGAACTTGAGCTTTCGAATGCAACGTTTACAACGCTGCTACATGACCCCGTGCATGAGGTCCGAAAGAATGCCTTTCATCAATATTATGATCAATATAAGGCTCATGCGAACACGCTGGCTGCAACCCTTGCTGGTTCCAATGAACGTGATGCATACGCAGCAAAGGTGCGACGGCATCCCTCGGCTGTTGAGTCAGCACTATTTGCAGATAATGTTCCAATTACGGTTTATGATCAACTCATTTCTGCAGTTCGCGAACATCTTCCAATAGTCCACCGCTATTACGATTTGCGCCGTCGCATTCTTGGTCTCGATAAGATTCACCATTATGATTGTTATGTTCCGCTGGTGCCTGAGTTAGATCAGAAGCATACGTGGAATGAAGCAGTTCAGGAAATCCTCACCTCCCTTCATCCACTTGGGGAAGCTTATTGTGACAAACTTGAGGGAGGCTTGCGTGGTCGATGGTGTGATCGGTATCCGAATATCGGCAAACAGTCGGGCGCGTTTAGTTCGGGAACATACGATTCTGATCCATATATCCTGATGAATTACCAAGAAGATGTTATTGAGCATGTGTTTACACTGGCTCACGAAGCGGGTCATTCAATGCATACCCGATTGTCAGCTGAATCGCAGCCATTTCAGCATGCCGGATATACGATATTTGTTGCTGAAGTTGCCAGTACATTCAATGAACAGTTGCTCACTCGTCACCTTCTGTCGAAGGCGAGTACACCAAAACAACGAGCGGCCATAATTTCTCGTGAGATCGATGCGATTCGTGGCACGATTATCCGTCAAACCATGTTTGCCGAATTTGAACGAATGAGTCACGCGTCGGTTGAATCAGGAGAGCCGTTAACCCTTGAAAAAATACGATCTCTCTATCGGGAGCTTCTCAATGATTATTTCGGATCAGGATTTGCGGTAGATGAGGAGCTCGAGCTAGAGAGTCTTCGAATTCCACATTTTTATAGGGCATTCTATGTTTACAAGTACGCAACTGGATTGTCAGCATCGATCGCTCTCGCGAAAAAAGTTACTGAAGGTGGTCCGGAGGAACTGACTGCGTATTTAAACTTTTTGGGTGGCGGGTGCTCGAAATGGCCACTCGATTTGCTTCGTGATGCGGGTGTAGACCTTGAGACTCCTGAGCCCGTGGGCTTGGCGTTGGCGAGGTTCGGTGAACTCGTTGATGAACTCGAGGGCCTGTTGGGCTGATTCTGTGACTGCTACAAAGTTTGGTAATTCATATATAAATTACTCATCGAGTTTTATTGATGTGAGACGCTTTGCGAACTCAATAAAAGATCGCACCATTGAACCGGTTCCTCCGCCTGCAATCGAGGGGCGTGGTTTATCAGCAAAAGCTGGTCCAGCAATATCGACATGAGTCCAAGGAATATTTCGAACAAATCTCTCAAGAAGTTTTGCAGCAGTTATTGCACCACCAAGTCGACCGTCGCCAACGTTTTTAATATCAGCTACATCACTGGCTATCTGGCTATCGAAATCTTTATCCATTGGGAGTTGCCAGACTCGTTCTCCGACCGAACTTGCAGCATTTTTTAGAACATCACAATACGCTTGGTTGTTTGTGAAAACGCCGGCGATATCTCGGCCAAGAGCAACCATGCACGCGCCAGTGAGTGTGGCCGCGTCAATAATGCAGGAAGGCTTTAGATCAGCTACAACATCAAGCACATCAGCAAGAACGACTCGGCCCTCAGCGTCGGTGTTGTGGATTTCAATCGTTGTTCCACTTCGAGCAGTTACTACATCCCCGAGTTTATAGGCATTGCCACCAGTCATGTTCTCAACAAGCCCAACAGCAGCTACAACGTGAACCGGGACTTTCAGTGCCGCGATTGATGCTATTGCACCAAGCGCGGCAGCAGCACCAGCCATGTCACACTTCATGGCAAGCATTCCCTCTGAAGTTTTAAGAGAAAGACCCCCGGAATCGAACGTGACGCCTTTGCCGACAAGAGCTAGCCTTGGAGATACGTCATTGCATCCGGGGCCTCTGTAATGCATAAGAACAATTCGAGGTGCTCGAGTACTGCCTCGGGCAACTGCAAGTAACGCCTGACAACGTTCTTTTTCAAGTCGTGCCTGATCCCAGATTTCAATTTCAAGTCCAACACGTCCTGCTATTGTTGCGGCTTCTTCAGCAAAAGTTTCTGGGTAGAGGTCATCTGGTGGCATGTTGACCAGGCGGCGAGCAAGTTTTACCCCTTCACCAATGATACTGCCCCGTTGAACAACCTCGACAGGTGCTTGCAACCAGACGGTTTTTTCAAAAGGTGTTTGATGTTTTTCTGATCGATACAGGTCCTGACCAGTCACGCCCATGATCGATCCAGCGACAGCCTGTTCCAATTCTTCGTTTGACCAAGTGCCATCAGCAAGAAAACCAATAGTTGCTCTTGGTTTGCCGGATAATCTTCGTGCCGCGGATCCAGCAGCTTCGTACAACACACCAGCATTTACTTCATCACGAGGACCGATGCCAACTACAAGTAACTGTTTGCAGGCAAGGCCATTTGGGACATAGAGTGAAATGCATTCATACCGTTTTCCTTTAAGCTCTCCCTGTTGAAAGATTTTCTGAAGAAGTCCACCAGTAGATTTATCAATTTCTATAAGTGGTCCCCGAAGGCCGTCGGATTCAAGAAATACGACAAGGGCATCAGCCTCAAAGCGAGCCGGGTTAAGAGATGGCTCCGCATGTACAGCAGAAGTTGCAGAATCTGTTTGTGTATAGTTTAGAAACTCAGACGACATCGTATGGCCCTTCTTGCATTTATATAGGTATTTAAGTCGAATATATGGAGTGTTGCAGGCTGTGTATGTGGCTTCAACTCGCCCAATGAAATCGTCGTGCTGCAAGTGAAAGAAGGACCGGTAGAACCAGAAGATTACCAAGAAGCCCACCCAGTAGAGTAAGGCACGAGAGCCTTCCAAAAGAGACGGTGGGTATGAATTCACTTGTCATTAACGCGAGAAAACCAACGACGAGGGCCAGTGTCGAAAATATCATTGCTCGTCCAGCGGTCTGATGGGCTGCCTGAAGCGCTTCAGTAATGTGACCTCGTTGGTAAAGGTGGCGACGAAAAGCAGTTGTATAGTGGATAGAGCTATCCACAGAGAGCCCTAAAGATACGGCAGCAATCATCGCAGTTCCCATATTAATTGGCTCTCCGACCCAGCCGAGTATTCCAAGAATGAAAACTATGGGGAGAGTGTTGGGAATCAGCGTAATCCCACCAATAACGACACTCTGAAAACCAAGTGATAGAAATATGAAAATACCAACCGTTGCTATAAGGAAAGTAAGCCACTGATCTTGAAGCATTCGCTCAACAAGTTGAGCGAGTAAAACAAAAAAGCCAGTCACTTCGCCAGCCGGAGTTATTGTTGTTTGCGGAAACATCTCTGTGACAGTCGTCCGGATACGATTAATGAGTGCTCGTTTAAGGAAAGCCGGTTGCTTTTCGCGTGCTCGAAGCATGACTCGCACCCATGTGGAGTTGTCTAGAGGATCTGTGCCTATGAGACTTGTTGCAAGCTGGGGCAGTTGTTGCTGAAAAATACTGACTGCTGTTCCAACGATCATGTTGCCGACTGGGGAGTTCTGCAGTTCAGTTAAGGGGACTGGTGAAATAGCATCAAGGAGATCAACAATACTAAGGACTTTTGTAAGACCCTGAGTTGTTGTTTCGGATGTTGATTCATTTCGAATCCGGCTCTCGAGGTCACGAACACGACCGAGAGCCTGCGCATCAATCGGCTGTTCAACTGGAATTAAAATGTCCCAAACACCAGCACCTCCGAGTCGAGATTCAACCATGTCATATGACTTGACGATAGGGCTTTCTGGTCGAAAGTTTTTGGTGAAGTCTGTTTCGACTTGAAGTTGGAAAGCACCTATTCCAGTAAATGTGATAATTGCCAATGAGCCCAGAAGTATTGGTTTTGGATGCTGAGTGATCCTGAAAACAAGATGATTAAGATAAGGGTCGAGGTGTTCTTTGACCCTTCGTTCCCGATTTGGCGTACCGTTTTCCATCACGAGGGCAAACCAAGGAATGACAAGTCCAACGGCAAGAAGTACCATTGCGGCACCAATGACTGTCATGACTCCGAAATCATGAACAGGCCCAACGTTACTGGCGATTAGTGAACCAAAGCCAATGATGTCGGTAATAATGGCACCGACGATGGGCCAGAAAAGCGTTTGGAGTGTATTCGTGAGAGCCTGCTGTGGTATTTCGCCATCACTTAGTCTCCGTCGAAATTCAACTATGATGTGAACTGTGGTTGCAATGGCCACGACGGTTATCATTGCAGAAAGCATAGTCGATACCATGGTGAGTTTTTGGCCGACTGTTGCAAGTAGGCCACGTGTTGACCATAGGGCTAAGACTACTACAGCAAGCGGTGCAAAAAGCCACCGGATACTTTGGAACAGAATAAGTAGTACTACCGAAGCGAGTAGCCCCGCTGTAATACCAAGAACATTTCCATCACGACGAAGCATGGCGAATCCATCTCGAAGCATAACTGATTCACCAGCTATTGTCCCGGCTGGATATCTTTGCATGATGGCTCTAATAGCATCGATTGTTTTTCCGGCATGATCTTGTTGCACAGTCGAGGGCTTTTTTTCTGGTTGCTCTTTTTCAGAAAGAACACAGACAACAGCAGCAGTTTGTCGATCTGTTCCAACTGTGTATCCCTCCATAAGTTGAACAAGGTTTTCGGCGGTTGTATTATTTTTAGTATCAATAATGTCAGCGCCGAGCGGTGTTGTTGCTAAACTCGTTGCATTGCTTACGCCAGGTAGCTGAGATAAGCATTTTGTTAATTCCTCTAGCCGGGCAAATCCAGTCGCTTGAAACAGTTCGGGCTCATCATAGACGGCGAGCACGATGGAACTTGCACCAAACGTTCTTCCAAGTCGATGGAATGGAGGAAGTGCCGAATCACTTCGGTCGAACATGGCATCGATAGACTGGGAATATTCCAGATGTCGAGATCGCTCAACTGAAAGGAGCCCAATTGCAATACCAAAAATCAGGAAAATGAGACGATGTCGGACAAGCAGGCATGAAAGCCTATTAGCGAAACTGGTTAATTTAGAAGGTACGAGAGGCATTCCAACGTCGCCCTGATTGAGACTGGATCACCTAGTTTACCCGGATGGATCACCTAGTCTTCCAAATTCTCCACAAAATTTTGACACCTTGATTCGACACCTTGACCGGGTTTTTAGCCCGTGATTATAGTCCCGCTCCTACTTTTGTTTCCCCAATTAGCCGAGCCCACGTGGTGTCGGTACAGCGGGTGCGCGTGCCTCAAAACCTTATTCATAACGATCATTCCAGAGAATGTCATTTTGGTCCAGGACCACCTGGAGCGAAGAGATTTTTTCTATCGGTACGTCATCAACTTCCGGAAGCTTTGTTGCCGGGCAGTACAGTCATCGTATGGCTTTTGGTTTTTTTAGGTGCGTGTTGGAGCACAGCACGTGCGCAGCTACCTGCGCATCATAACACCAATGGTGTACTCGCTAGTTTACCAGCACGTGGATTAGCAGCGGCTATCGCAGAGGCTGGTCAGATCGAAGTGGCTGCAGCAAATCCTCAGGAACTCTTGAGCATTACTGCTACTCAGGCATCACGATGGACTGAGGGCTCTTATGAGGTGTGGCATCTCACAGGAGGAGTTCAATTTCAGCAAGGTCTAACTGCCGTCGATTCTCACGAGGCCGTCGTTTGGATTGAACAGCAGCCTGAAGTCCAGGAGACAAGAGAAGGTTTAGAAGTTCCAATAGTTCGAACGGTTCTTGTTCGAATGGCAGGAGGGGTAGAAGTGCGAAGAAGTGTTTCTTCTGCAGTTGATAGCGAACAGGCTGGTACAATTCGTAGTGATCGCTGGTCTGGACGCTTTGGGATTATTCGTGACCCAAAACTTGATTTTAAAAGTGTTGTGGCCTCGGGTAGTAAGCCAGCTGTCTATGAATCACCTGCAAACATCACGCCGATGCCTTCATCCGAAATCGAACTCGTTTCTGGTGAAGAATTAATTAACGAAGTTGAGCCGGCACAATTTGCTGAGTTTGGTGATGCCAATGGCGGTGTTATCGTTCCGTCAAAGCAAACAATTACAGTAGGCCGTCGGCTACGGGCATTTCCTCGATCAAGCATGCCACTTGCCGTCCAGTGGTTTCCAAGTCCGTCAGGGCCAGAGTGGGTCGCTGTAATCACATCAGGAATCAATCTGGTTATCGATGGAGTAGATCCGGCGGGGCCACTCGATATTTCTGCTGATCGCATGGTTATCTGGACTCGTGGCCAGGAGCAGCCAGATCTAGGAGGAGACGCTGCTCAGGCAGCTGATGCACCTCTGGAACTTTACATGGAAGGAAATGTCGTTTTTCGGCAGGGGCAGCGTGTGATTGAGGCTGTAAGTATGTTTTATGATGTGCCCCGATCAAGCGGTGTTATTACAGGTGCTTCTGTCCTTACTCCAGTTGATAGTTATGCGGGCTTAATACGTTTGCGGGCAGATGTGCTTCGACAAGTTGACCGTAGCCGTTTTGTTGCACAGCGGAGTGGCCTGACGACAAGTCGTATGGGAACACCAACATGGGAGTTTCGCTCCCGTGAGCTAACGTTGACGGATAGGCAGGTGCCGCTCCCTGGGCCATTCGGCATGCCAATGATTGATCCACTTACCGGTGAGCCAGCTATTGAGCATCAGCAACAAGTAACGAGTCGTGGAAATACCGTGACGCTTGGCGGTGTCCCAATTTTATGGTGGCCAGTACTTGCCACCAATGCGACAAAGCCGACCTTCTATATTAATGATTTGAAAATTAAGAATGATCAGATTCTTGGTACACAGGTCTTAACAAGTTGGGACGCGTTTCAGGTTCTCGGCTGGCAAGATGCACCGTCTGGTGTCGACTGGGATTTTAATATCGACTACCTCAGCCTGAGAGGTCCAGGGTTTGGTACTTCTTTGCTTTATAATCGACCTCAGTTTCTAGGGCTTGGTACGCCCGCAAATGGAATTGCTGATGCATGGTTCGTCGTTGATCGAGGGATAGATAACCTTGGCCTTGAGAGGCGAGATTTTACTTATCCAGGCTATCAGGGTGCTTTCCGAGGCCGATCGTTCTGGAGGCATCGTCAAGATCTTGTTGCAGGATGGCAGGCACGAGGAGCGGCTGGTTGGATCAGTGACTTTAATTTTCTTGAAGAGTACTACGAATCTGAGTGGGAAGAAGGATACGAGCAGCGTACATGGCTTGATTTACGGAGACCGACAGATAATCGTCAGTGGCGTCTCTTAACGAGTTTACGGGTAGATCCATTTTTGACGCAGAGTGAGTGGTGGCCAAGGCTTGATCATCACTGGATCGCTCAGCCACTCTTGCGGGATGCGCTCTCATGGTATGAACACTCGAGTATTGCATATGCCCGCCAAGCTACGCCTGCGGCCCCGACTGGTCCCTCTGCCGGGCAGCCGGGTCAGGGATATCAGTTCTGGACACTTCTGCCTTATGAAAACAATGTTATTGGTGAGCGGCTAGTCACGCGACAGGAAATTGATTTGCCGTTTCAGGCGGGCCCGGTCAAGCTTGTCCCTTATGCGTTGGGTGAACTTGGACACTGGGGGCAAGATGTGGGTGATCCTTTCACAGGAGCACCACCTAGCAGTATTGATCGTGCATATGGTCAAGTTGGAATTCGTTCAAGCTTGCCGATGTGGACTTCTGACAATTCCGTCGAGAGTAGGCTCTGGAATCTCCATGGTTTGGCCCACAAAGTAATCTTTGAAGCCGAGTTCTCGTATGCTGATGCGACGAAAGACGTTAACCAATTTCCACTCTATGACCAGTTAGATGACGATACAATTAACCAGTACCGACGAAATATTGCCTTTTTTGATTTTCAAAATACACCACCACCAGGGGTATCACCGAACCCTTACTATGCCGTATCGCCATTTGATTTCGCAAGTTCAGGAAGAGGGCCAAATGACGGCCGGTATGACCCGCGGTCGTATGCCATTCGTCGCGGAATTGGTAGTTGGGTGACTGGGCCAAGTGAGGTGGTGAATGACCTGACAGCCTTCCGTGTCGGCGCTCGACAGCGTTGGCAGACAAAACGAGGGCCATATGGCAACCGCCGAATAGTTGACTGGGTTGTCTTTGATATTGATGGTGAATTCTTTCCAACAACAAGCCAGAATTTTGGTCAGGTCCTTGGACTCTGGCAATATGATTTTCGCTGGCATGTCGGTGACCGGACAACTATTTTGTCGACCGCTGACGTTGATTTTTTCACTGGCGGTCAACAACTCTACACTGTTGGTGCTTTATTGAATCGGTCAGCTCGGGGAAGCGTGTATATGGGATACCAATCATTTGGTGGTCCTATCACCGCAAGTGTCCTTACTGGTTCGTATACGTATCGAATGAGCCCAAAGTGGGCAAGTTCCTTTGGGTCGTCAGTTGACCTTACAGGCGCGAATATTGGTCAGCGTTTCCAACTGGTCCGGATAGGTGAATCGTTCTTGATGAGTTTTGGCTTTAACATCGATTACAGTCGTAACAACGTTGGTGTGACGTTTGCTATTGAGCCAAGGTTTTTATCTGGTACCCAGTTTGCCGGCGGTGCGGGACTCTCTGATTCGGCCGCTGGAACATCTGCATTCGGCGGCTCGCCGAATGGGGCGCCGATTGCTGGAGCCTACGGGCTCGAGTAACTCTGTTGTTTGCTATACCAGAGACCCCATCCAAAAAATAAAAGTGCCAAAAGAATATATGCAATTGCTAGCTCGAAGGGACTGCGGCCACGTGACTCAATAGGTAGCTCGCCGATGGCCCATGGAAAAAACATTCGTCCATTTTGAAAAGGAGAATGGATGATACCGAAGAGAGTGAATGTTGCTGCAGCAGCGCACCAGCCGGATGCCTTGATCAGTGCGCGGTCAATGAGCGCTGCGGTCATGCCCGCCCATAAAAGACTCGTGATAATAAATCCTGATGCAAGAATTCTAAGGCCGTATAGTTCACTTGCCAATTGATTACCAGGAGTAGCACCTGCTGCGAGAAGTTTGTCGGTTTGAATCACAACAAGAGCGGCAAGTGCTGGTATGCATGCGATAGCAACTGCCGGATAGTGATGTTTTGGAGTAGCTCCGAAACTCTGAGCAGAAATTTCTAGTCCGATGAAAATTAAGATCGGAAGAATGGCCGGTGCCGGAATGAGTTCATAGAGCAACGCAAATGAGCCTGTGAGGCCAGCAAGACCAATAAAAATTGCAGTTGCCAGCGTGTAGGCTGCGCGACCTCCCATTGCTTTATATGCAGGGTGACCGATGTATGGTGTCGATTGAATGACACCTCCACACATTCCTGCGATCAGTGTTGCAAGTCCTTCAATTGCAATAACACTTCGTGTGTCGTATTCATCACCTGCTGCTGCTGCGCTTTCCGTACAGTCAATACCACCAATAACTGTGCCAAGAGCAAAAGGAATGACAATAGGCAGATACTTCAAAGTAAGAGGCCATGCTGATATCCAACGGAATTGGAAGACATCAAACCAGCCAGTTGGCCAAAGTGCTGAGAGCGGATCAAAACTCGTATGGGTTTCACTGGACGGTAGCCAGCCCCCGGAAAATCCAATTGCGGCGATCGCTCCACCAATGAGAAGAGCCGCAAGAGCACCAGGGATACGGTAAGGCAAGGGAATCTTAGCTGTGAGGCTTGCTAATATTATACCCAGTGAGACAAGACCAATGATTGGTTGTGAAAGCAACTCAACAAAAGGTAAGAAGCTAATGAGTGCAAGGGCGATGGCGGCAAGGCTACCAAGCAAGGCAGCGCGGGGGATACGGCTACGTATTTTTGATGCAACAGGTGCGCAGCAAAGTTTGAAGACTCCACTTGCCACGATACAGCACATGCCAATATGCCACGCCTGGCGTGCTGCGTCTGAGTCAGAGAAGCCATTATTAGTTGCTTCTAGATAGGCTGGTCCAATTACAAAAAAGACCATTCCGAAAGTGCTTGGAGTATCAAGCCCCAAGGGCATCGCTGTGACATCAGTGCGACGAGTCTGCTTTGCGATGCGAAGGGCTATCCAAGTGAAGAGTAGATCTCCAACGATGACGCCAAGAGCCGTCCCTGGAACAAAGTGTGATAAGGCGAATTCCAGCGGGTAATTGAAGACGGCTACCAGCAGTGACACTGCTAGGGTCAAATCAGCCAAATTGTCAAGCGATAGGCCAAAAAAAGCATTTATGTCACCACGTGCCGCCCAGCGATATTGAGATGGCGGTGGCATGGAGGCTCCCGATACTTTATTTTTAGGGCTTTGGGATACGTCGAGACGTCTGTTGAACCTGATGGTCGCAGGCTGTTACGGTACGGACTATACTCTGTTTTAAAGGAAAAACGAGGTGCCATGTTTTTCACTCACCTTTGGTATAGGTGGTGACACAACAAGTTTCTTTCTGAGTGCAAAAGAAAAAGCCGTTTGGGGCACCGAACCACGAGATGACCTTCTGCGTAGTACATCATGGATATTGATCAGCCTTCATCCGAGAGTCTCAATCCTACTGTTGGGGGGAACTCTTTAAGTGCCGGGCAATCTGAGGATGTTTCGCGTCGCCTGCGTCCTCTTCCAGAAGAGCCGTCTGATGAACAACTTTTCCAAAATTTTTGTGCCACCGAAAATACAATCGCATACGAGACTTTGGTTGCTCGGTATGAGAGAGAGTTGTTTAGCTATTTGCGGCGCTACGTTGGTAATTCTGAAATGGCAGAAGATGTTTTTCAAGCAACCTTTCTGCAAGTCTACGTTAAACGAGATCGGTTTGAGGCAGGGAGACGTTTTCGTCCGTGGCTTTACACCATTGCAACCAATCAGGCAATCGATGCACAGCGACGAAATAGGCGACATCGTATGGTGAGTTTGGATCAACGAGTAGGCAATGACGATGAGGGAGACTTAATGTCTGTTGTAACGTCTACTGGGCCAACGGCAGTTGAAAATTTAGAAGATGAAGAGGCAAAAGAATGGGTCCGGGGAGCTGTGGACAGTTTGCCCGAGACACTGCGTGCAGCATTAATTTTAGTGTATCACCAAGGGCTGAAATATCGGGAAGCAGCTGACGTCTTGGGGATTCCTGTGGGAACAGTCAAGAGTCGTTTACATGCTGCGTTAGCAAAACTTAATAGTGCGTGGACGAGCAGCGACCAGTCGGAGTTAAAGGCATGAAGGAACATATTGCCAGTTATCACCAAGTCAGGCATGCAGGAACACCAAGCTGCTTGTCATCAAAGGAGGGAAGGGTGATATGCGCCAAGATTTAGTCGGATACTTATTTGACAGCTTAGATGAAAAAGAACGTGTAGAAATTGATCTTGCTCGTCAAAACCAAGATGTGTCGAGTGGAATTGAAAAGGATCTCGCAGCTATTCAACGTGCTATTGAGCCATTGAAGTGTGATGATGGATTTATCGATCCACCGGCCGGTTTGGCAGCAAGAACGATTGCGGCAGTGAAGCAATCTTCAGTAAGTAAGGGACCCGCTCTCTCACCAGCATCAGATTCAGGTTCAATAGTTCAACCACGGATTTGGCTCGATCGTACGATTCTTGCAGCGGCGTCGATTGCAGCGATAATACTTCTGGCTCCACTATTGTTTGAAGCCATGGAAGACGCAAGAGCTACAAGGGCTCAGCAAAATCTGCAGAAGGTAGCAGTTGCCCTGCAAGGATATGCTGACGTCCACGGCATGTACCCAACGCCGCCTGACGCTGGTCCACTGTCACGCGCAGGGTTATACGCTCCAACACTCGTATCAGAGCATAGGATTCGACCGGATGATGGTTTGCTCGTGTATCCAGGGTCAGCGCTTAACGAGAAAAACTTTCAGGTGCCATCAAGAGAAGAGATTGAGGCAGCAGTTGGTACAGAGGAATTTGAAAAACTTATTGGGCTCATGGGCGGTGACTACGGATATACGCTTGGCTATCGTGATGAGGCTGGTCATTTAAAACCAATTCGAAATCAGCAGCGGAGCCACCATCCAATAATGGCAGATGCTCCAGACGCAAGCGGTGAGCAAAGTAGTAATCATCCCGACGGAGCGCATCATATCGTGTATGAAGATGGTCGTGTTGAACGAATCTGGGTTACGAACTCAACACTCGATCAATTGCACAAAAATGACCATCTCTATTTGAACAATGATGGAAAGATTGCTGCTGGAAAAGACATGGAAGACGCAGTTATTGGTGATTCACATCATCAGCCCTAGAGCCAGTTGCCCCGTCTTTGTTGGGGCTTTGTATCAATTTTATGGCACATCTAATGTGGCTGAATAGGACCTTTTATTTGCCAGTCAGGCCACGTGCTGCGGTGACAATGGCTTCAGTCGTGATGCCAAAGTGTTGAAATAATTGTTTCGCGGGACCAGACGCACCAAAGCCATTCATGCCAATGAATTTCCCGGTGTTACCGAGCCACTTTTCCCAACCGAATCCTGAGGCGGCTTCACAGCCTACCCGGGCAGAGACGTTAGAGGGTAGGACGTGTTCCCGATACTGTTTGTCCTGCTCGTCAAAGAGTTCCCAGCACGGAAGACTCACAACTCGAGTTGGTATATCGTGTGATTCGAGTATATGAGCTGCATCAAGGCACAGGGGGATTTCACTGCCTGTTCCGATGAGAATACATTCAGGTTTCCCATTATGTGCTTCTTTTAATATGTAGCCTCCCTTGGCTACACCATTCGCTGCACCAAGGTTGTTTCGGTCGAGCGTTGGCAGGTTTTGTCGTGACAGTACCATGACAGCGGGTTGCTTAGGATTCTTAAGTGAACTTCTATAGGCCTCTGCAACCTCGTTTGCATCAGCTGGACGAAAGACATTTAATCCAGGAACAGCACGTGCACTGGCGAGGTGCTCGATCGGTTGATGAGTTGGTCCGTCCTCGCCCAATCCAATTGAATCGTGTGTAAGTACGTAGGTGACCCCAAGTTCCCCTAGGGCAGACAGCCGGAGTGATGGTTTGAGGTAATCAAAGAATACGAAGAATGTTGCGGCATAGGGTCTTAAACCGCATAAAGCCATGCCGTTGCAGGCCGCAGCCATGGCATGCTCTCGGATCCCAAAGTGGAAGTTGCGCCCCTGAAGGTTTTGAGGTCCAAAATCACCGGCATCAGGAATGAGAGTCATCGTCGATGGCGCAAGGTCAGCTGAGCCCCCCAGAAACCATGGGATGGCACCACTGAGAGATTGAAGGACTTTTCCGGATGAAACACGACTTGCAAGACCCTTTGTATCGGTTGGGAATACAGGAATCGCATCCTCCCATCCGTCCGGTAGCTCTCCACGGAGCATGTATTCGATTTCTTTTGCAACGCCTGGTTCAGCAGAGGCTAATGATTGGTAGGCCTCTCTCCATGAAGCAGTCGCCTTCTCTGCTCGTTCACTGATGGAATTCTGGAAATGCTCGGCAACTTTATTTGGTATGTGAAACGCTTCATCTGTTGGCCAACCATAGGCTTTTTTAGCGCCTTGGATTTCTTCCTGACCGAGTGGAGCGCCGTGAGATGAATGAGATCCGGCTTTTGAGGGAGCACCAAAGCCAATAATACTTTTGACAACTATGAGAGTAGGTTTCTTATCTTCGTCTTTGAAGGACTGTAGCGCACGACTCAGTGAAGCTGCATCATTTGCATCCTCTACGTATTCAATTCGCCAGCCGAATCCCTCGAAACGACGCCCGACATCTTCACTAAACGCAAGATTGGTCTCACCTTCGATAGTTATCTTATTGTCATCATAAATCCAACAGAGGTTTGATAGTTCGAGGTGGCCTGCCAGCGATGCAGATTCACTGGCAACCCCCTCCATTAAATCACCATCGCTACATACTACATACGTGTCAAAGTCAAAGAGTGTTTTGTCGGAGCGATTATATTTCGCACCAAGCCAACGAGAGGCAATGGCCATGCCTACTGAATTTGCACATCCTTGGCCAAGTGGTCCTGTTGTTGTTTCCACACCCACAGCGAGATGGTGTTCTGGGTGTCCGGCACAAACACTATCAAGTTGGCGAAACTTTTTAATATCATCGAGGGTTATTGCTGGAAGTCTGTTAGTTTCGGGATTTGGTAGTCCTTGCTTAATTCCAGCAAGATGAATCAGGCTGTAAAGTAGCATGGAGGCATGGCCGCATGAAAGGACGAATCGGTCGCGGTTTGGCCAACTCGGATCGTCTGGGTCGTAACGTAGAAAATCTTTCCAGACCGTGTATGCAACTGGAGCCAGTGCCATTGGGGTGCCTGGGTGCCCACTTTTTGCAGCCTCAACGGCATCCATCGACAATGTACGAATCGTGTCAATTGCAAGTTGATCAATGTCGGTGAGGGTTGGCGTATCTGAGCTAGGCATGAAGAGACTTTCAAGCGTTAAGAGGTTAAAGGGACTATTAATTACGAAAAAGGTATCAGGCGTAGAGGACCTTCCGATACATAAACGAACTTGAATAATATAAGCGATAATGTTCACTGTGACGACAGATATCGTTTATACGCCTCGCCGAGTTCTTCCGGGCTTTTTTTACATAGTTTCCAGAGTGTTTCATGCTCTGCAGTTCCGCGGTACAGCCGAACAAGGTACTCGACAAATGCATCCCGGTAACGGCCGCGTTCACCATTGATGAAAAAATCAGCCAGCCCAGACAGTTGACTGTATATTTTTGGTAGGTCCGGTTCGTTCTGTAATGTTCTTCTGCCAAGTTTTGCCAGTTTCCGGAGTGGTAAGAAAAAACTATCGTTGAACAGTCGTTCTTTTGCTGCAGGAACACGTCCACTATTGCGTCCCCCGACTATGAATCCAAAATCAGTTTTTTCAATGCTTTCCATGTAGCAGGCAGCAGCTTCCATCGCCCAGATGCCGTGATGAGTGCCAGCGACTGGATTTGTTGGCCAGCATTCTGCAAAAAGCTGATGGGTTGCTTCATGCTCCACGGTTTGCCCATCAGAGTCGGGGCTGTCAAAAAACCATGTCGTTTGTGTGGGTGTCCAATACATTCCAAGGCTTTTCCCGACGTTTGGTTCCAATGACTGCAAGTTGTTGATGTATTCTTCACGATTGGCAAGCAAGATCGCCTTGGATGAACTCACTGGGCGAGGCCGGGCTTGTCCATTAATTCTGGAATTCAATTCTGCTGACGTCATTACGAATCCACCAAAAACTTGCCGCCATATAAAACGAGTCAATTCGAGACGCTCTGCGAAGTCACCAACCTTAGCGATCCCTGCTGTCGACTCGATATTCCAGTGGTCAGAAACAAAAAGTTCAGTTGCGTTGGTAGATTGTGGGCTTAATATGTTGGGCAACAGAAATGGGCTCTGAGGAGACGGAAGCATGGTACTTTTTCCATTTCTCGTCCATCCGTTTTCAGCGGAGTACTCTTTTCTTTGGGCGAGTTGGCGTGCAGCATTTGGCCAGACCCATTGGTCGTCATCTCTCACGTATCCAAGAGCTCGCCGGCCAAGCTTATGGTCAGGATCTTCACGCACAGCTCGGACGAGTAGGCGAGTAGCTTCATTACTCGATTTAAAATGATGGCGGGTAGAAAGATTTCGCTGTTTTTCAATTTCAGTTTTAGCTCTTTCAAAAAAATGACGAGCCCGCTGTTGCCGAAGAAGCATGAATGCTGACCACAACGGCTTGCTCGACTCCTTAAGCCAGCCAGGCCCGTCAGTATTTTTATCAATACAAGCAATAATCTGTGCATCGACTTGAGTAGCTTCGTCTGGCAATGGCCAATTGCTAATAAAACGTGCTAATTTTTTGTCACCAGAAGCATCAGCCCGTTGCACAAGATCCAGGACACAATCCTTCCATTCGACACCAGTAGGTTTCGCAGCACCAACATGTTGTGCAGACTGTGCATTGCTATTGTCAGCACACAGCCTCTGTTGGCCACAGAAATAACTGATGCTAATGAGACAAGAGGCTAGGAAGACCGTAAGCCACTTAACCTTCATGGTGTTGGTATTAGTCCTCTTTGTCAAAAGCTGCATCGAACTGTCGATTACTTGGAGCAAAATCAATATTTTGAACGAATTCACATGCTTCGGTTGCACCGTGTTCGCGATCCATGCCGCAATCTTCCCACTCGACAGATAAGGGGCCGCTATAGCCGATATCGTTAAGGGCCCGAATAATTTCTTCAAAGTCGACGCCTCCACGGCCTGGGGAACGAAAGTCCCAGCCACGACGTGGGTCTCCAAAATTCAGATGGCTCCCGAGAATGCCACCCTTGCCATTAAGTAGAACAACAGCATCCTTAATGTGAACATGATAGATGCGGTCAGGGAACGTTCGGATGAATTCAACTGGGTCGACACCTTGCCAGTGGAGATGACTCGGGTCAAAGTTAAACCCAAATTCCTCCCGGTGCTCGACTGCTTCAAGTGCTCTTTGGGCAGTAAGGATATCGAAAGCAATTTCAGTTGGATGTACCTCCAACGCAAAACGCACACCTGATTCAGCGAAAACATCTAAAATGGGATTCCATCGGTCTGCAAAATCTTTAAAACCATCATCAATCATTGATTCAGGAACCGGTGGGAACGAGTATAAGAGATGCCAGATGCTCGAGCCAGTAAATCCATTCACAACAGACACGCCAAGTTTCTTTGCAGCTCTGGCAGTTTGCATCACTTCTTCAGCAGCTCGTTGACTAACACTCTCTGGGTCACCGTCACCCCAAATGTATGGAGGGAGAATTGCTTTATGTCGTTCGTCCACCCGGTCACAAACAGCTTGCCCAACAAGGTGACAGGAAATTGCATGCACCATTAGGTCGTGCTGTTCTAGAAGGTCGCGTTTGGTTGAGCAGTAGCTTTCATCAGCGATTGCTTTATCAACTTCAAAATGATCTCCCCAGCAGGCTAACTCAAGTCCTTGATATCCAAACTCACTGGCTTTTCGGGCAAGATTTTCCAGCGGCATGTCGGCCCATTGGCCTGTGAATAGTGTGACAGGACGGCCCATTTCGGTGAACTCCTTGAAAGCGTGAAAGGAAGGTGTCAGATGAAATGCAGAAAAAGAGTTTTCTTTTTCACCTATTTAAATTCTGGCAGATTTTCTGTGAGTTGAAAACCAGTCAATGTATTGATGGTAAAGAAGCGACGTTTCTATGCACCAAAACAAAGTACACAAACTCGTGCAAGGCACAATCAGCCAGTTTCATCGCCGGATGACGCCACGGAGAAGCAGGCATCCCCAGGCAGCAATTAAGGCATTTCCTCCCCAGACTGCGATAGGTGGTAAATCACCAGCTTTCGCTTGGGAGACACCGGCCATGAAAATAGGATAATAGATAAGAAGTATCGGCAGGAAACAAAGGAAAAAACTGGTTAGGAAATCAGCATTTCGCATTCGGATGGCCATCGGAGCACCCACGAGTACAAAAGCAAGACAGCTAAACCCATTCGCCCAACGTCTCCACGGCTCCATGGCAATACGATTAAGACGATTTTGCAAGTGATCGATTGTTGCTTGTTCGCCGGCGGAGTGCTGCGGACTTGAGAGTTCAGCGTGGCCGGTCAGAAATGCCTCAGCAAGCCGACCGGCAATCTGCTGCTCCGCTTGGTGTATTTGCTTTAGGGCATCCTCTTTTGCCTCAGCAAAATCACCCATAGCTATCTGGGACGGACTCTTGGATGAGGGGTTGTTCTTACCAATTGACTCAAGAGGAATAACTCGTTCGATGGTATCTGGGAAGGCGACTTCGACATCACCAACTCGTACAATTCCATTCGTGCAAATAGCAGTAATAGTCCCACTTTTGGCATCAGTCTTTAGTTCAGCTTCCATTGCTGAGAGCGTAACGGGAGGACTTGAATCGTTTGGCTGGAATGACATTGTTGGTCGAATAAGCCGACGTCCTTGGACGCCTTTTACATTAATCGCCAATTTATCTGTACTGTAAGATCGTTGCTGTTGTAATCGGCTGTAGATAATTTCCTCAAGGCTCCGGACAACAACACCTCGAACACCCTCACGTCCCCATGATACAGCGATGTCATTAAGCCAGACGCAGCTAAGGCTAATGGCTACGGCCAAGAGAGCAATTGGATAGATAGTTGCCATTGGGGTAATGCCTGCTGCCTTCAGTGCCGTGATTTCATTGGAGCTAGAAAAACGTCCAAAAACGCTTGCGACCGCGAACAGCATTGTTCCGGGAACGGCGAACCGCATGGCATCAGGTAAGACATACGGAACGAGTGCTATTATCTGAAGTAACCCCAGCCCCTGCTGCTGTGCCTCCTTTGTGAGGCCGATAACAAGCATGAAGAGGGTAAGGGCTGTAAGTGCAACAAGAAAGACTTGCAGCATTTCCGAGAGCACATACCGAGTAATTATTTTCATGGGCCGCAATCCTTCGCTGGCCTAAAGGGTTTGTAACTGAATTCGTCGAGGGAAGCTTTAGGCAGATCCTTTGGGGTCAGATTTCGCCAACTGATTGGAGTTTATGATGTCATGAAACTTCCGAAGCCCATTAAATATAGATTGTGTTGCTAATGAGAAATTGCCTGCCTCCGCAGCACTCTTGGAGTCTTGGATTGACTTAGCGAGTGTATGAGACTCCTCTGTAAGGTTGTTTTCTACAAGTTCACTTTGCGCATGGCGTAGAGACCGAATAATACGGTCAAATAATTTTTGAGAGGGCGTGCTGTCATAGTGGCGGTAGGGCGCCTTTCCGAGAACTGCTCCCCGACCTGGGGTAATCATTTTGATTTTCCTTCTCGGCTTTATCAGAGCGAAACTAAAAAATGAACCGAAAACAGATCCGATCGACAGTCCCATCATGATGATGCTGGCTGCAAGAAATGTCCGTCGGAGAAATTCGTCTGTTTCAACAGATTTATAAGCAGAATAGGATGCCAGGCAAAGAAAGAAGCTTATGGCTGCCATGCCCAGGAAAATCCAAGGACGACGATGACTTGCTCGGTTTCCGCCGTCATCTTCGAGTGGCCAGGGAGTCTCTCTTTTAGAATACTGGGTTACTTCTTGAGGACCGGCTTTGACGAGAATGACGGTAGTATTATCCGGTGCACCTCGTACAAGCGCAAGCCCGACAAGAGCAGTTGTAGCATCTTCTAACGAGAGTCCTGAAGCAAAGAATGCTATTTCTTCGTCACTCAGTGTTCCCGAAAGACCGTCACTACAAAGAACAAATAAATCGCCCTCCTCAACAGGGAATGGGCCCTCAAGATCAAGATCAAGATCGCTGTGGGGGCCCATTGAGCGAGTAATAATATTTTTTGGAACACTTGGAAGATTCGCTCCCTGCTTGATCTCGTTTAGCCCACTTGCTGCGGCAACTTCCCAAGCGAGCGAATGATCTCGTGAAAGTTGCTCAATCTTGTTCTCACGAATTCGATAGATACGACTGTCACCGACATGTCCGAGAACAGCTCCCTGAGGAAGCACCACCATTGCCGAACAGGTCGTTCCCATGCCTTTATAGCCAGGATCATTCTCGCCTTTGGAATGGATTTCTTTATTAGCTTGAGAAAGACTCAGAGAGAGAGCAAGCGGTGGTGAAGATTCTGGCTTGAGGTCACTATAGATCTTAGGAATACGTGTTACTGCAATACGACTCGCTTCTTCACCACCTGCATGGGCACCCATGCCATCGGCAATAATAAACAGCCACCCATGCTTTTTGAATGCGGTCGAGGATTCGGCAGGTACGGCTACAGCAGAATCCTGATTGTTTGACCGTCTGCGTCCTACATGAGAACGTACGTGGTATTGAAGAGTGTTGCCCTGTCCCACTGAAATGCCTCGCGAGCTCATTCACGGTGAACGTTCCGGCCTACGTCACCACAACAGTATTTAAAGAGTAAAAGTAAGAAATGTAGCAGGATTGGGGGGAAATTTCTTATTCCAAATCCGCGTTTTTGAGACTATGGAAGGTCGATCTGGTCTGGTTTGATCGAATAAATCGTCCTAATCTTACAATTATGATGTTCAATCGCATTGAAAATCCGCTCCTTTCAGAATCACGAATCCGGCCCCAAGCAGGTCGTTGCTTGCGGAAATTGTCTTCATTAGAGGCTGTGCTCTGTGTCGGACTGATTCTTTCATTCTCGGTTGGCTGTGTTCAACGACGAATGACGATAAGAAGCAACCCACCCGGTGCACTTGTTTATGTCGATGATTACCAAATCGGCACAACACCTGTATCAACAGATTTTGTTTATTACGGCACAAGAAAGATTCGTCTTATTAAGGACGGGTACGACACTCTTACCGTTCAGCAGCCATTCCCGGTTCCTTGGTACGAAATCTTTCCTCTTGATTTCGTGACAGAAAATCTTTGGCCTTGGGAAATTCGTGATGAGCGAGTGGTTGACTTGGCAATGGTTCCCATGGGGACTGTTCCTGCCGAGACAGTTGTTAGCCGAGCAGAGTTGGCGAGACGTTCTGCCGGCAGTGGACCGCCGGTTCCTGTGGCTCCTGTAGCTGTGCCATCCCTTTCACTTCCGCCAAGTGTATCTCCGGTCACGCCGAATGTGCTGCCGCAGGCTCCGGTCGAGCCACTTCCGCTGCCGAGCACTGGGCCCGTATTTCCAGCACCGCAATAATTGTGATGAGCCGATCATAGTTATGTGGCATAATGGCGAAATGGCTTTGTCATCCGAAAAAGAAGATTTTTGCTCTCGTCAGCAACTTGAGGTAACAAAGTTGCAACGGTTGAATGCAATGCTTGCAGAGGTGCTTCCGGCAAATAAATTCTACCGTGAAAAATTTTCGGGACAAAAGACGCCACTTCGGTCACTTGATGAACTATCTGACTTTCCATGGACGACAAAACCTGAACTTGTTGGGAATGTTGATGTCGTTTCTGCACAAAACCGAACGTGGAGCGATGAACACTACGTCCGTTTTCACCAGACGAGTGGTACCAGCGGACGTCCGCTTCAGATTTGGGATACACAAGCTGATTGGAAATGGTGGATGACATGTTGGGAGTTTATTTACTCAAGAGCATGTCTCCAGCCGGGTGAGCCGGTTTTTATTGCAGCTTCATTTGGTCCCTATATTGGTTTTTGGAGTGCTTTTGAAGGGGCTGTGGTAAGTGGTGGAAGAGCAATTCCTTCGGGGGGATTGTCAAGTATTGCTCGACTGGAACTGTTGCAAAAAACAGAAGCAAAGGTGCTTGTAGCTACTCCAACGTACGCCTTGCACTTGGCAGAGGTTGCAAAGGAGCAGGGATATGATCCGTCTACCTCGGCCATCCGTTGCATTATTGTTGCTGGTGAACCTGGCGGGTCATTAGATTCAGTACGGCATCGGCTGGCCGCTGCGTGGGGGGCCGATGTATTGGACCATGCCGGTGCGACGGAGATTGGCCCGTGGGGCGTAGGGTGGCCACACCATTCCGGGCTTGAGGTTTTGGAGGAATGGTTTCATCCAGAATTCCGTGCGATTGCAGCAGATCGAGCGGCGAGGCAGGGCGAAATGGCTGAATTGGTACTGACAACGCTTGGTCGTAGTGGCTGTCCAGTGATTCGTTATCGAACGGGTGATGTCGTGAAACCAGCATGGCCAACACAGCAGGAGATCGCAGAAGGTCATTCACCTAGGGTGTGGCTTCAGGGTGGAATCCTTGGTCGAATCGATGATATGTTGGTCGTTCGGGGTGTCAATATTTTTCCATCTGCGGTGGAAAATATAATAAAAAGCTTTCCAGAGGTTGTTGAGCACAGGCTCACGGTGGATCGTCAAGGAAATCTGGATATGTTGAGTATTGAAATTGAGGATCAACTAGCTTCTCCTGCTAGAGTTGCCCAAGAGTTACATGTTCGACTTGGTCTTCGTATAGAAGTTAAAGTGGTTCCTGCCGGCGCATTGCCTCGATTCGAAGGTAAAGCTCGGAGAGTGGTTGATAACCGTGAATAGTGAAAAGGTACTTTGATTGAGTGAATACCGGCCGCAAGGCATTCGCCGCTGTGAGAATGGTGGTATTGAAATTAATTGGAACGACGGTGTGAAATCAGAGTATTCAGCAAAGAATCTCCGCGATGCTTGTCCTTGCGCTACATGTCGTGAAAAGCGGACAGTTCCAGCAAATAGAAACCCACTCCAAGTACTAGAGACTTCAGATCTCGTAGTGTTAACAATTCGTGAGATGCAGCCAGTCGGGCAGTATGCGTATAAAATTTTCTTTTCCGATGGGCATGATAGTGGCATATATACGCTGGAATATCTGCGTGAATTAAGTTGATCACACTTTCATAATTCCCACGGTCACAGCGCTGACTACTGCAGCAATCCGGATTGCATCGTGACAGGCATCTTCACTTACGTTTAGTTGGAGGAGACTGGATTCATGGCTCTTCAGGCACATCTCGCAGCCAGCGAGTGCAGCGCATGCAAGGCTCATGAGCTCGAAGTCTGCTTTTGATGTAGCTGGCTGGTTCATGCGATTCATTCGAAGGCGAGCTGGACGAGCTGAGTAGCTCTCTTTTCCAATCATGTGGCGAAAGCGGTAATACACCGTATTCATTGCCATGATTCCTCCAGCGGCGATTGCGTCACTAATAATTGGGTCACTACCTCCTCCAAGTGCTTCCCTCATGTCGGTTTTAATGGCCAAAACAATCTCATTTGACCGGATGAAATATCCGCACGACAGGGCTATACCAAGCGACTGAGTTGCCTGCAGGTTTTCTCCTGTCAGAACGCTCGACACGTTGAGGCGAATATCTTTCAGTTCGTCCGGCAGTACTTCACAGAGATTGTCGAGGGTAGGAGTCGGTATCGACATGGTGATTTTCTCCTTCAGGGGCAGATGAAGTGGTGCTTTCCCGTGAATTGTAGCCATTTATTGAACGAATGGGGGTCAGGATGCTAGAGTCGACGAAATTTGTTTTTTTACCTCGATAAAAAGACCCTGCCAAATGCCTCGCCGCGATGACCTTCGCACGATTTTATTGATCGGTTCCGGACCAATTGTTATTGGGCAAGCCTGTGAATTTGATTATTCGGGCACGCAAGCCTGTAAGTCTCTAAGAGATGACGGTTACCGTGTTGTTCTAGTTAATTCAAATCCAGCGACCATTATGACTGACCCTGGTACAGCGGATCGAACATATATTGAACCGCTGACGTGGCAAATGTTGGAAAAAGTTATTGCTGTGGAAAAACCTGACGCGGTTCTGCCGACACTCGGAGGTCAGACGGCGTTGAATCTTGCGATGGATCTTGATCGTCATGGTGTTCTTGAGAAATACGGTATTGAGATGATTGGTGCTCGGGCGGAGGCCATTCAACGCGGAGAGGATAGAGAGCAATTCAAGGCCACAATGGAAAAAATTGGCCTTGATACCTGCCGTGGTCGGCTCGTGAAGTCACTTGCAGAAGCTCGCGAAACACTTTCAGAGGTGGGTCTGCCTGCAGTTATACGTCCAAGTTTTACATTAGGTGGGTCCGGTTCTGGCATCGCGTATAACCGCGAAGAGTTTGACCAAAAAGTTCAGCGTGGTCTTGATCTTTCACCAGTGAGCGAGGTTCTTGTCGAAGAATCCATTCTTGGCTGGAAAGAATACGAGATGGAGGTAATGCGTGATGCAGATGATAATGCTGTTGTCATTTGCTCAATTGAGAACTTTGACCCCTGCGGTGTCCATACTGGCGATTCAATTACTGTCGCCCCTGCGATGACTCTGACTGATCGCCAGTATCAATTAATGAGAGATGCGAGTTTTTCAGTTATCCGGGCTATTGGAGTTGAGACGGGGGGATCAAATATCCAGTTTGCGGTTCATCCCGATACTGGTCGCATGATTGTCATTGAGATGAACCCAAGAGTGAGTCGTTCGTCGGCACTTGCCAGTAAAGCAACCGGTTTTCCAATAGCCAAAATAGCAGCCAAACTTGCGGTGGGTTGGCGACTTCATGAGTTGGCGAATGACATTACACGGAAGACGAAAGCTTGTTTTGAGCCATCAATTGACTACGTCGTCGTCAAGGTTCCTCGTTTTGCTTTCGAGAAATTTCCAGAGGCGGACAGCAAATTGTCCACTCAGATGAAAAGCGTTGGCGAAACAATGGCAATTGGGAGGACCTTTAAGGAGGCGTTTCAAAAATCACTTAGGGGGCTTGAGGTTGGCTCGTTTGGGTTTGGCTGTGATGGCAAAGATCTTTGGGGCACACCAACCCAGCCATCGATAGATGATATTCGTGCTCGAGTTGCGAGGCCGGACCCGGACCGAGTTTGGTTCTTGCGTTATGCAATGCTGTCCGGGTTGGGTATTGAAGAATTGTATTCGTTGACCGGCATTGATCGGTGGTTCCTTGACCAGTTGTTGCAGATTGTGGAACTAGAGAATCGTGTACGAGATGCTGGCAGCCTGAAGAATATTGATGACAAGACACTTCGGCAAGCCAAACAGGCAGGGTTTTCCGATAGGCAGCTAGCGACTCTTCTCGGTGAAGTCGAAATCGATGTGCGGCAGAGCAGGAAATCTCGGGGGATTGTCGCTACTTTCAAATCGGTTGATACATGTGCCGCTGAGTTCGAAGCTGAAACTCCTTATTATTATTCGACGTGGGAGGCTGAAGATGAAACACCACCAAAGATAGACGGCAAAAAAAGAATCATGATACTTGGTGGTGGGCCGAATAGGATTGGCCAAGGTATCGAGTTTGATTATTGTTGTTGCCATGCCAGTTTTGCACTCCGTGAACTAGGTATCGAGAGTGTTATGGTGAACTCGAACCCCGAGACGGTCAGTACTGATTACGATACAAGTGACCTATTGTTTTTCGAGCCTTTGACATGTGAAGACGTACTTAATATTGCAGACAGGATTGATCCAGACGGTATTATTGTGCAGCTTGGCGGGCAGACCCCACTTAATTTGGCAAGAGCACTCGCAGCTGCAGGGCTGCCTATTATTGGAACAAGTGTCGATACAATCGAAGAGGCCGAAGACCGTGAAAAGTTTCGTGAGCTGCTTGATCGATTGCATCTCAAGCAGCCTGCTAGTGGAATCTGCCGTACTCTGGAACAAGCACGTAAAGAAGTTGCGAGAATTGGCTATCCTTCGCTGGTTCGACCGAGTTTTGTTTTGGGTGGCCGTGCGATGGAGATTTGTTACGACCAGGCGCAGTTTGAAAGATTTGTGGCAGAAGCATTCATCGTTGCTCAGGGCCAGCCAGTATTAATAGATCGTTTTCTTGAGGACGCTACAGAAGTCGATGTGGATTGTATCTGCGATGGTACGGACGTCATTGTGGCTGGAGTGATGGAGCATATTGAGGAAGCTGGCGTGCATTCGGGCGACTCAGCATGTTGTATCCCTCCTCATAACCTCAGCAAACAGACTGTGGCAGAAATCAAGAAGGCTGCTTCAGGCTTGGCACGAAGCCTTGGGGTTGTGGGCCTGATGAATGTGCAGTTTGCAGTAAAGCGTGAGGGAGATGAAGATGCCCTGTACGTTATTGAGGTCAATCCACGCGCGAGCCGAACAGTTCCGTTTGTCGCGAAAGCGACAGGCGTACCCATTGCAAAGATTGCCGTAAAAGTTATGGCGGGCGAAAGTCTTGCTGAACAAGGTATTGTTGTAGACCCTGTTCCCTCACACGTAAGCGTCAAAGAAAGTGTTTTTCCATTTGTCAAATTTGCAGGCGTCGATATCGCGCTAGGGCCAGAGATGCGAAGTACAGGTGAAGTGATGGGTGTGAGTGATAACTTTAGTCTGGCCTTCGCGAAGGGCCAATTGGCAGCAGGCACCGTGCTTCCTGAAGAAGGGAAAATTTTCCTAAGTGTCGCAAGTCAGTCGGCAAAAAAATCAATGGTCGATCTAGCCCGACGATTGGTGGACCTCGGTTTTGAATTAATGGCGACGTCAGGTACGGCCGAAGCAATTCACCAATCCGGGATTAAAGTTGAGACGGTTAAGAAATTGCAGGAAGGGCACCCAAATCTTATAGATCATTTAATTGATGGTCGCGTGCAGTTAATTTTCAATACGCCGCGTGGTAAGGGAGCTCGTACCGATGAAGGAAGAATACGAGCGGCAAGCGTTCTCTACGGAGTTCCTTGCATCACGACACTTCCGGCAGCTGAGGCGTGCGTGCGTGCGATGGAGGGGTTAAGGAGTGAGCCTATGAAGGTCCAGGCAATGCAGGATCGGTTTGTGGCAGGGGCAGTATCTATCAGTCGATGAGCGTTAACGAGAGTTCTGGCAGACACAATGGAATCTCCTTTCCCGGAAGTGCCCGCGGGTCCACGGCCGTTACTATCTTGTGCCCCAGATGTCCCGCCAAGTTTGACGGCAAGAACTCTCGATGGTCTTGAGTGGTTGTTAGCACGAGAGTTGGTATCACTCGGGGCCACAGATTTGCGCGTAGGGCGTCGGACAATCGAGTTTTCTGGATCTACCGAGACTCTCTACAGGGCGGTGTTGGAGTCTCGGGTAGCTATTAGAGTTCTGGAGCCGCTTGGTCGGTTTGCAGTGAGCTCGCCGGAAACACTTTATGCATCGATATCGAGTGTGGATTGGGCAAAGCATTTACGGCCAAATCAAACACTTCGCGTTGATGCCCGAGTCCACGATACATTTATAGACCACTCGCTCTATGCGTCTCAAGTCGTCAAAGATGCAGTTGTAGATGGTGTACGAGCCGTACATGGTCGCCGGCCCAATGTGCAACTGCATGGTGCGAGTCTCCGGCTATCCCTTCATCTTTCTGGAGAGACCGCAACACTTTTTCGTGATGCTGCTGGTCAGTCCTTGCATCAGCGTGGTTGGCGTCAAGGAAGAGTCGAGGCACCTTTGTCGGAGGTGCTAGCTGCTGGAGTTCTTGGTATTACGGGATGGCAGGTGGGTGAGCCTTTGTTGGACCCAATGTGTGGTTCCGGAACACTAGTTATCGAGGCAGCAACTCGAGCGGCTGGTCTTGCGCCAGGTTTATTGCGAGCGAGAAAGAGAAATCAAGGATTTTTTCGATTTCATGATTTTAATCGAGAGCTCGCAAAGAGGATTTTGATCGATCTTGAGGAGAGAGCCAGAACACCTTCCGGTAGTTTTTATGCAAGTGATCTCGATCCAGATGTGATCCAGGTTGCAGAGCAATCGGCTGCCCTCGCCGGTGTAGCAGATTATGTAACATTCTCATGCAAACATTTTGAGGCTGTGGTTCCAAAAGAAGACTCGGGCTTGATCGTTACGAATCCACCGTACGGAGAGCGACTCGCTCAGCTAAGAGCAGGCGCTGTATTTCGGCGACTTGGTGATTGGTTAAAGAATTCATGTCCGGGTTGGCGTGCCGGGGTGCTTGCTCCTGTTGAACTCTCTAAATCAATTGGCCTGAAGCCAGATCGTCGAGTGATTCTTTCAAATGGTCCAATTGAGTGCAGGTTGATCGAATTAGTCATTCGAAAAAAGGAAGTCTCAACGGACTTTGTGAAAGAACAAGCGGCGATAAACTCTGATGCAGAGCATTTGGGTTCAACGAAAAAATCATCACGAAGCGTCAATGATCAAATAGGTGATTTTCGACGACGTCTTGCGAAGCGATCTCGTCACTTGGGGCGTTGGGCAAGAAGACAAGGAATCGAAGCATATCGTCTTTATGATCGAGATATTCCTGAGATTCCTCTTGTCATCGACAGGTACGGTGATTGGCTTCATACAGCCGAATATGAGCGTCCTCATGAGCGGACGGCTATTGAACATGATGTCTGGCTCGACCGCCTCATGGAGGCGGCAGCGGATGAACTGGGGCTTGCGACAGATAGTGTTTTCTTAAAAGTGCGTCGTCGGCAGCGTGCTGGGGGGCAGTATGAGAAACTAGATGATCGCTCTGCAAATTTTCTTGTGGGTGAACACGGATTAAAATTTGAAGTTAATCTTTCTGATTATCTGGATACAGGCCTGTTCCTCGATCATCGACAAACTCGATCAATGGTTCGCGAAGATGCTCAAGATCGTTCCTTCCTAAACCTTTTTGGGTATACAGGTAGTTTCTCTGTCGCGGCAGCTGCTGGTGCCGCCGAATCAACGACTACTGTTGATCTTTCGAATACATATCTTGAGTGGGCGCGAAGAAATTTATCAGCAAATGGGTTTTTAGATCGACGGCAGCATGTCCTTGTGCGGGATGATGCCCGGGCCTTCCTCGAACACCGTAGTCGTCGAGGCGAGCGTCCATTCGATCTTGTGGTTGTTGATCCCCCGACATTTTCACGTTCCGCGAGGCAGCAGCAGGATTGGGATGTTCAGCGGGATCATGTCGAGTTGCTTCAGGCCGTTGCCCGAAATCTTACTGCATGCGGGGTTGTTTATTTTTCAACAAATTATCGGAGATTTAAATTTGATGAAAACCTTCTGGCCAATATCTACGATATATATGAGATCAGCCGGCGGACGGTACCAGAAGATTTCAGAAATACCCGAATTCATCGTTCGTGGAAATTTGTGAAGAGGGCGGGATCATGAAGAACAATCGGTTTTGTCCACAGAATCGCTCATCCTTGAGGCAGGGATGGGTTGTCGTAGCTTGCACGGCAGTCGGTTTAAGTTGTTTTGGGTGTCAAGAAACGAACTCGAATCGGATATGTCTTGTTTCAAGTTTGCCACGGACAGGTGTGTCCGGGCAGGTGAGTGATGAGGTTGTGCAAGGAATTCGACTTGCAATCGAAGAGGTGAAAGGAAGAGTCGGGAGGTTTACGCTTGAATATCGCGATCTCGACAATAGTGCTTCAGTATCAGGCCGGTGGACGAGTGAAGGTGAGGCAGCCAATGCTCGCCTCGCGGTACAAGATCCCGATGTGATGGCTTATGTAGGCACTCTCAATTCAGGAGCGGCCCGCGTTTCAATGCCAATTCTCAATTATGCAGATTTACTAATGGTGTCGCCAGCGAACACAGCGGTGGGTCTGACGAAGCCAGGGCTTGGTATCCCGGGGGAACCCGGAGTGTACCGTCCTTCAGGTAGGTTGAATTACATCAGGGTTGTGCCGGCTGATGATCTACAAGGTCCACTTGCTGCAGATTGGGCATTTGGGCGTGGGGTGCGACGAGTTTTTGTAGTTGATGATGCTGGTGTTTATGGGCAAGGTGTTGCGTCTCTCTTCGCTGATCGATGTCGAGAGAAGGGCATGGTGGTTCTTGCGCATGTTTCAATTGATCCACAGGCGGCTGAGTTTAAATCATTTGTTAGATCAGTAATGAGTGCTGACCCAGACCTTGTTTATTTTGGTGGCAGCGCTCGAACAAAAGGTGGTCAACTCGCGCGTGATCTCGTGTCAGCTGAAAGTGAAGCAATTCTGTTGGTATCTGACGGATGTCGTACCAAAGCATTTCTTGATGCGGCAGGTGCAGCCTCTTTAGAGGGACGATGCTTTGCCACATCTGCAGGATTATCTCCACAACAATCAGATTGTTCAAAAATCATGTTTCTTCAGCGGTATCAGCAAAAATATGGAACATGCCCGAGCAATGCCGCAATTCATGGTTATGAGGCAGCGAGACTTGCAATCCGAGCAATTGCTGACGTAGGGCGTAAAGATCGTCGTGCGATTGTAGAATCTGCTTTTGCAAGCCGAGTAGACGACGGTGTGCTTGGGGACTGGAGCATCGATGTAAACGGGGATACGACACTTCAGGAGGTGTCCGTAAGTGTTGTTCGTAATGGTACATTTGAGCATGAAGAAGTTGTGCCAGCTGCTGACATAGGCAAAAAGAACGTCAGCAGATAAGACTAAGGAAACAGATTTTCCTTACGGCTCACTTTGTCGGGATACAGTGCGTGGACGTAGCATCCTTTCTTCAGCAATGCGGTATCGGAATCACAAGTGGTGTGTTTCTTGGGCTGATGGCCGTGGGGTATACTCTCGTGTATGGGACTGTGGGACTCATACATTTTGCGCACGGGGATGTCGTGATGCTTGGTGGTTGCCTAGCACTCGCAATCCTATCATTTCTAGTGCCCCTTCCAGTTGTTCCGTTGACGGGTTGCTTGGCGGTGATTCTAGCTGCTATGTGCAGTGGTTTATTCTGTGGTTGCCTCAATGTCTGTATTGATCGATTTGTGTACCGTCCACTGCGAGACGCGCCTCCTCTGTCACCGCTTGTATCAGCAATTGGTGTTTCATTTGTGCTCATGAATGTGGGGCTTGTTTGGATTGGGCCAACTGATCGAGCATTTCCAAAAATTTTTCTAGACACCACTCATTCAGTTGGCGGAATCTCTATTCTGATGGCTGATCTTCTGGTTCTTGCAATTAGCGTCCCACCACTTTTATGTCTGTATGTTCTCCTTCGGCAAACTCGTTTTGGAAGATCGTTACGTTCAATTGCTGCAATTACCCGTGCAACAGCTCGTTCGGGTGAAGCAGGGAAGCTTATTGGGGCAACTTTTTTTATTAGTGGATTTTTGGGTGGTGTTGCGAGTGTCGCGGCAGGTATTCATGCGACAACAATTAATTACCAGATGGGACACCAGATGGGCCTGTATGCTCTTACCGCAGCAGTCCTTGGTGGCATTGGAAGTGTACCCGGTGCAATCGTTGGTGGACTAGTTGTTGGATTACTCCGTGCGATTTCTGTGGCTGTGCTCGGTCCTCGCTGGGCCATGGCATCGGTGTTTCTTGTCCTTATTGTTTTCCTTGCTTTTCGTCCCCAAGGAATTTATGGGAAATCAAAAACAAGAGGAGGGCAACATTGAAAATGTACACGGGGTCCTTAGCTTGTTTTTTGAAGTGTTCTAAAAGAAACTGGGAAATACCGGTATTCACAGTGTTAGCCCTTGCTCCATTGTTCGGTCCTGCATTTGCAGGTGGGCTTGGTGGGCAGATTACCTCAGTGTTTATAATCTGTATCGCTGCTCTTGGCCTCAATGTTATGGTGGGATTTACTGGATTATTACACCTCGGGATCGCATCTTTTTTTGGATTGGGAGGGCTTTTCCTGGCCATTCTCACGGTCCCAATGAATCCGTTAGAGATAGGTTTTCTTCCGGCGGTTCTCGTGAGTGTTGGGATCACCGCCGCGATTGGAACGTTGCTCGGCTCTCCAGCGTTACGACTACGGGGAGATTATCTAGCGATTGTTACTCTTGGTTTTGGTGAAGTAGTTCGTGTTTTATTTCTCAACTTGGAGAACGTAACAGGAGGTACGCAAGGTCTCGGTCCAGTTCCGCCACCAGGGTTTGGAGTGTTTGTTACTGGAATAGATCTTGGTAGAGAATTTGTTGTTGATTCGAGATGGTTCTACTACCTGTCACTGGTCATACTCTTTTCTGTAGTGCTGCTTGTGCGAATTCTTGAAAAATCAACACTCGGCAGAGCATGGGTTGCCGTTCGTGAGGAGCCGCTCGCCGCCGCCACAATTGGTATTTCGGTAGCAAAAGTTCGGCTTTCGGCTTTCACCATAGCCGCTGCGATAGCCGGACTTGCGGGCTGTCTGTCGGTCGCAAGCATCGGTACTACAGGAGACCCAAACGCTTTCGGGTTTAATCGGTCGGTTGCAATTCTTTGCGCCGTAATTATTGGTGGTCTTGGGAGTATTCCAGGAACACTTGTCGGTGTCACAATATTGTTTGGTTTTGATATCGTTGTGATCCCTTGGGTGGATGCTTGGATGCAGCGTCTCCAGTCGCAAGTATTTGAAACAAATCTTTTCGCACTTGGAAGTTGGCGGTTAGCGTTGGTAGGTATCGCGTTGATTGTTGTGATGCGATTTCGTCCTGTTGGCCTTGTTCCATCGCGACGTTTTGCAGCAGAGTTACAGGAGTCACAGCAATGACCTCTGGGGATGTTATGAAAGTCGGGGACGCCTCCGTACTCTCGGCGGACATTCCGCTTTTGAGTATCGATCGGCTTACAGTCCAGTCGGGTACTCTTCCTGTTATTGATAATTTAGAACTTGATGTGGCAGCAGGCAGCCGTGTTGCAGTTGTAGGTTCAGGGAGAGGCTCTAGGGCTGCTTTGCTTGATGCTATATGTGGTTTGCGTTCAGCAACGTCAGGTTCAGTCCGGTTGGATGGCCGACGATTGAAACAGGCCTTCTCGGCAAAAACATTTTGGGGCATTTTATTTACCGGAGTTTTGGTTGGCTTACTCTGTGCAGCAGCGGCAGTAGACATCGATCGGCTGTGGCTGGCTGTCGTAAAACGGGGTCTCGTAGTTGAAGAACCTTTTACGATCACAACTTTTGGCAAACGGCTACGTAGTTATTTTCGTGCAGAATTAGCGATTGATCGCTTGGCGGGTAACTGGCGGATTGTGACTGCAGATGGACGAGAGGTTCTTGCGGTGCGACGTGATTTGTCCGAAGCCCGTGAATTGCGAAACCAGATGCAAGCTGCAGTAACAGCTCGGCGAATTGGACCAGGTGTTATTCCAGATATTACTGACTTAGTGGGCGATGCTAATGAGCCACAACGCGAGTTATTGCTTGACGAATCTACCTTAGACCGACTAGCTGCCGGAAAGAGACGTATTCGGTTTCGCGGCTGGTCTGCGTTTACTTTCGGATTGTTTCTCGGAATTGGGATGTCTTGGACAATCTGGCAGCGAGGGAGGCGGTTGCCGGAGGTGGCTGCCGGTGCTGGAGTAGCTCGGACTTTCCGAGTTCCAAGAGTGTTTCCTGCAATGACGATATTTGAAAATGTGCTTGTTGCGGTAGAGCAAGGCGTTCGTAGGAAGTCTTTATCGTGGTGGCAAATGATTGATAAATCGTATTGTGTTTCAAGGACTGAAAAACTCATTCAGTCAGCTGGTTTGTCTGATCAGTCTTTTACGTTTGCTTCGGATTTATCGCTTTACGAGCGACGTTGCCTGGAGATTGCTCGTGGTCTGGCCATGGATCCACGTATTCTTCTCGTTGATGAGCCGGCGGATGGTATAGCCACTCATCAGCAGGACATGTTGGCAAGTCTTCTGAAGGAAGTTTGTGGCAGGGACTTGACAGTAGTGTTGACTTCAGCGAGTGAAGGTTCACTTACAGAAATCTGTGATTATACGGTAAACCTGTCATCACATTCGGTTTAATCGACAATACTCTATTCGAATTCTCGATGGTGTTGTTTGATAATTTCAAGAAGTGCTACCCCGTGATCGGCCAGTCGCTTTTCTCCGATCCCTTTGCAATTCAACAGCATTGCTGGAGAGGTCGGCTTTTCACGAGCGATTGACCGCAGGGCACGATCATCGAGGATTGTCCAAGCAGGCTTTCCACGCTCATCCGCTATTTTTCTACGCCATTGTCGGAGATGATCGAACAGCGTTCGGTCGACTCCGTTCCAGTCATCAGACTCTTTTCGAGACCCTATCGTTTTTTTTATTCGTGGCTCAAGCAGAATGACTTCACGCTGATTTCGAAGGATTTCCCAAGATTTTTTATTGAGCATGACCACTGGTCGATCACCAATACTTCTTGAAAGGTATTCCTGATCAAGTAACTGATGGACAAGGTTTTCACATATGCGTTGGTCGTAGCTTTTTAGTATTCCGTATGTTGATAGGCGATGATGGCCATGTCTTTGTATCGGTGCTGTTTGTGCCCCACGAAGAACCTCACAAAGGTGCCGGACACCAAACCGCTCGCTAACTCGGGCAACACAAGAAATTATTTTTTGAGCCACCGTGTTGCTGTCAGCAAGGTTGGTTGTTTCGCCTAAGCAAACATCGCAGTTTTTACAATTAGATAGTTCGTATGGTTGCCCGAAATGTTCTGACAAAAAGGCATGCCGGCACCGTGCTGCCTGGGCATACTTGCGCATTCGTTGGAGATGTACTATTTGGGAATCAATAAGTTCTTGTGATTCAGCGTCAGGAAGTTCCGAAGACTCCGCACCACGTCGAATCAAGGCCTCCCAGCTAAAAACATCAGCAGGTGAATAAAGCAGGACACATTCTGCAGCAAGCCCATCGCGTCCAGCTCGGCCAGTTTCTTGTTGATAGGCTTCAAGACTTTTTGGTAGTCCAGTGTGTAAAACCAGCCGTACGTTCGAACGGTCAATACCCATACCAAACGCGACGGTAGCGACAACAATATCGAGCGATTCCTTTGCGAAAGCTTCCTGAGTCTGGTGCCTTTTTTTCGCATCCAATCCTGCGTGATAAGGATGCGCAAGAAGCCCTGCGGCAGTGAGATGCTTTGCTAGCCGCTCTGTTTCTCGTCTCGAAATGCAGTACACGATCGAAGCTTCTTTAGGATGTCTTCCAAGGATTTCAAGTATCTGCGTTGTTCTATTTGTTCGCTGAATAACACGGTAGGTGAGGTTTGGTCGATCAAATCGGCCAACAAAAATCTTAGGATTTTTAAGATGGAGCTGTTCAGCGATATCCTTCCTGACAGGAGGTGTTGCAGTTGCTGTGTACGCGTGAAAGCTTGCTTGAGGGAAATGATTCCTCAGAGTAGATAGTTGACGATACTCAGGGCGAAAGTCATGGCCCCATTGGCTTATGCAATGCGCTTCATCGATTGCAAATCGATGAATTGAAAGATGTGAAATTGTCTCAATAAGGTTTGAATTGAAAAGCCTCTCCGGGGCTATGAAAAGCAGCCTTAGGACACCACTCCGAAGTCTTTGATAAGTTTTTCTTCGCTCATTCACAGAGAGTCCGCTGTGTATAGCTGCTGCCGGGTATCCAA
>Ga0233432_10000443_pt1 | contig 40065 bp, 29 predicted proteins | sample SI_122_August201_6_FD_179870 | JGI IMG/M metagenome (GOLD analysis project Ga0233432, IMG submission 179870) | Seawater microbial communities from Saanich Inlet, British Columbia, Canada - SI_122_August2016_10_MG | ecosystem: Environmental > Aquatic > Marine > Inlet | place: Canada: British... | reverse complement strand
AAAAACGTTAAAAAATATTTTTATTGTCTTCCAAAAGACTTGTTTATTTAAAATAGATTTACAGAATGAATTTTACAGTAGGAGAAATTGCTGAAATTATAAAAGGAAAAGTTATTGGTGATGAACAAATTGTTATCCGTTCTCTTTCAAAAATTGAAAGTGGAAAAGAAGGTAGCTTGAGCTTTTTAGCAAATTCAAAATACAATCATTTTCTATCATCAACACAAGCTAGTGCCGTAATTATTGGCTCTGACTATAATGTTGAGGATAATATTTCTACAACCCTAATAAAAGTCGATGACCCCTACCAAAGTTTTGCCCTAATGCTTAACGAATTTAGTAAAGATAAACACTCTGAAGTTGGTATACATGATTCCTCCGTTATCGATAAAAGTGCTTCAATCGGAAGTGATACTTATATTGGTCCTAACGTTCATATTGGTAAGGACTCAATAATTGGAAATGGGGTGAAAATTTATGCTAACTGTAGCGTTAGTGATAACGTAAGAATTGGCGACAACACAATTATTTATTCTGGCGTTAATGTTAACTCATTTTGTGAGATTGGTAACGGATGTATTATTCAATCTGGAGTAATTATTGGCTGTGACGGATTTGGATTCGCCCAAAATAATGACAATGAATATACCAAAGTAGCCCAGATAGGAAACGTGATAGTTGAAGATAATGTAGAAATCGGGGCAAACACTACAATTGATAGGGCTACCTTAGGATCAACTATTATACATTCTGGAGTGAAATTAGATAATCTTATACAAGTCGCTCATAATGTGGAAATTGGCAAAAACACTGTAATAGCTGCACAATCAGGTATCGCTGGCTCAACTAAAATTGGAGAAAATTGTATGATTGGTGGTCAAGTTGGCATTATTGGACACCTAGAAATTGGTAATAATGTTAAAATAGCTGCTCAGTCAGGAATTTCATCAAATATAAAAGACAATGACATTGTTCAAGGCTCGCCTGCCTTTTCTATTTCTGACTATAAACGATCGTATGTTTACTTCAGAAAACTTCCTCAGATGAATTCACTTTTAAGCAAATTAGAAAAAGAGATAAATAATCTACTCAACAGATAAATGCCAGAAATCCAAAATACCATTACATCTCAAAATACACTTAATGGCGTTGGACTCCATACTGGATTGATGACAAACATTACATTCAAGCCAGCAAAGGAAAATAATGGTATTTGTTTTATCCGAACAGATTTAGAAGGACATCCTGAAATTGCTGCTAACCTATCTAACTTTTATGAAACCAAGCGAAGCACTCAACTAAAGTGTGGCGTGGCTAGTGTTCAAACAACAGAGCACTTATTAGCTGCCGTAAAAGGGCTTGAAATTGATAATTTAATTATTGAGATTGATGGCCCTGAGTTGCCAATTCTTGATGGCAGTTCAAAACCGTTTGTGGACGCTCTCCTAAAATGTGGAATTCAAAAACAAGACGCTAAAAGAAAAATATTTAAAGTCAATAAAAAATATCATTTTAAAGACGAAGAAACCCAAAGCGAGTATACTCTTGAGCCATATAACGGCTTCAAAGTTGATGTTGCAATTGACTATGAATCAAAGGTATTACCAAAATCTGAAGCTAATTTAAACTCAATTAATGAATTCGTAAATGACATTTCACCCTCTAGAACATTTGTCTTTTTACATGAAATACAAAGCCTTTTCAATCTTGGATTAATAAAAGGGGGAGACTTAAGTAATGCAATAGTTTTTGTCGAAGATGAAGTAAATTCTAAAGAACTTTTTAAATTAGCGGATATATTCAATAAAAAAGATATATCAGTAAAAGAGCAAGGAATTTTAAATAATGTAGATTTATACTACGAAAATGAACCGGCCAGACACAAATTATTGGATGTCATTGGAGACCTATCCTTGATGGGGATTTCCATTCAAGGACATCTGAAAATTTCAAAACCTGGCCACAAATCAAATATAGCATTTGCAAAAAAAATTATGCAGATTATGAAGACTGAAGCACCGTATTTTGACATTAATCAAACTCCTGTAAAAGATATTCATCAAATTATGGAGATGTTACCTCATCGACCTCCATTTCTTTTGATTGATAAAATCATGGATTTAGGCGACACACATGTTGTGGGGCTAAAAAACGTAACAATGAATGAAGATTTCTTCCAAGGGCACTTCCCTGGAGCTCCCGTAATGCCGGGAGTATTGTTAATTGAAGCTATGGCACAAACTGGAGGAATACTAATTTTAAGCACTGTCCCAGACCCAGAAAATTACCTAACTTATTTTATGAAAATCGATAAGGTAAAGTTCAAACAAAAAGTACTTCCTGGCGATACAGTAATATTTGACTGTAAACTCATGAGCCCAATTAGAAGAGGCATATGCCATATGTTTGGACAAGCATATGTTGGCGAAAAACTAGTCATGGAAGCTGAGCTAATGGCTCAGATAAAAAAAGTAAAGTAATTTAGATGTCTATAAATTTCAAAGATATTCACCCTAATGCAAAAATTGGGGATAATGTCACTATTGATTCATTTTCCACAATACAGGAAGATGTAGAAATTGGTGAAGGCACCTGGATTGGCTCTAACGTTACAATAATGAATGGTGCAAGAATCGGTAAAAATTGTAAAATTTTTCCAGGCAGTGTTATCTCAGCCATACCCCAAGATTTAAAGTTTGGTGGAGAAGATAGCGTCGTTACGATTGGCGATAATACTACTGTGAGAGAATATGTTACAATTAATAGAGCAACTAACTATAGTGGAGTAACTTCAATAGGTAAGAATTGCCTTATTATGGCCTATGTACATATTGCTCACGATTGCCATATAGACGATTATGCAATTTTGGTAAATAGTGTGCAATTAGGTGGGCATGTAGAAGTTGGAAAGCACGCAATTATTGGAGGTATTAGTGCAGTACATCAATTCGTGAAAATTGGCGAGTACTGTATGATATCAGGAGGTTCACTAGTAAGGAAAGATGTTCCACCATATATTAAAGTAGCGAAAGAACCGCTTACTTTTATTGGTATTAACTCAATTGGACTAAAGCGTAAAGAGTTTTCCGAAGAAAAAATTACTGAAATTCAAGATATGTATAGAATCATATTTCAAGAAAACTTCAACTACACCCAAGCCATTGAAAAAATTGAAAAAGAATTTAACCCTACTTCAGAAAGGGATTCTATCATTAAGTTTATACGAGAATCAGAGAGGGGTATAATAAAAGGACAAAAAAAATAATATTATGGCATCAACATCAGATTTTAGAAACGGACTATGCATTAAATTCAACAATGACTTGTGGCAAATCATTGAATTTCAACACGTAAAACCAGGTAAGGGGCCAGCATTTGTTCGAACAAAATTGAAAAACTTAACTAATGGAAGGCGTCTTGACAACACCTTTACTGCAGGAGTGAAAATCGATGTCGTTAGGATTGAAAATAGAAAGCATCAGTTTTTGTATGCTGATGGAGATTCCTATCACTTTATGAATACCGATAACTATGAACAAGTTTTTTTAGATAAAGCATTAATAAATGCTCCTGACTTTTTGAAAGAAGGTGAAAATGCCGATATCTTATTTCATGCCGATGAAGAAAAAGTTTTAGGGTGTGAATTACCCGCCTCAGTTGTTTTAGAGGTAACCTATACTGAGCCAGGAGTAAAGGGGGATACTGCCACAAACACTCTAAAACCATCAACAGTTGAAACTGGTGCAACGGTCAATGTCCCTCTGTTTATTAATATTGGGGATAAAATAAAAATAGATACAAGAACTGGAACTTATTCTGAACGAGTTAAAAGCTAAATGTTAAAACCCTTTTATAAAAAAGGACTAATTGAAGCCGGTTGTGACGAAGCCGGCAGAGGATGTTTGTCTGGGCCTGTTGTTGCCGCATCAGTTATACTGCCTCCCAAAATAAAACTAAAAGGGCTTAACGACTCTAAACTACTGAGTCATAAAAAAAGAATAGAGCTCGAACCAATAATAAAAGAACAAGCTATTGAGTGGGCGGTTGGAATTGTTTCGCCAGAAGAAATAGATGAGATTAATATTCTAAATGCTTCTTTTTTGGCAATGCATAGAGCAATTAATCAGTTAAAAACTAAAATTGATTTGTTATTAATTGACGGTAATAGATTCAATAAACACGACAGTATTGAACATGAATGTATAGTGAAAGGCGACTCAAAATTTCTATCTATTGCTGCAGCTTCTGTTTTAGCAAAAAATTACAGAGATAGAACTATGGTTGAATTGGATGAACGTTTTCCAGCCTATGACTGGAAAAACAATAAAGGATATCCTACAAAAAAACACCGACAAGCAATTTTAGAAAATGGAATTACTAAATACCATCGAAAAACTTTTCAGTTAGTTCCAGTGCAATATGAAATTGAATTTTAATTAAATTTGAATATCATTTTCAAAAAATTATGAAGCAAAATAAAAATATAATTTCAATAAGTTTTATTCTACTATTGATTGTGATATTCTTTCTGATATTTCAAAAATATCAAGAACTAAATCAGGTTGAAACTGATGCTGTACAAGCAGTACCAATAAACGCAGCCTTAATTGTAGAAAGTGATAATTGGAGTGCTTCATTCAATGAACTAGAAAACTCAACTATTTGGAAGACTATTACAGAAAATACCAAGTGGACAGAAATCGATTCATCCGTAAACGACATCAAAAATAAATGGGAAAGCTCACTTGAACTTAAGCACTTTTTTGAAAATCAAAAGCTATACCTTTCTCTTCATCACTCAACTAATTCGTACTATTATTTTTTATCAACCTCATGCTCGCAAAATGATATAGAATACATATTGGCAAATGATTCTATAATTGGAAGTTATGAAATGAGAGAATATGATGGTATTTTGATTTACAAACTCTCTAATAATCTTAACCTATGCTATCATAACAATATATTGTTTGTCAGTAATTCAGAGCTACTTGTAGAAGATGGCATTCGACAGTTAAATAATAAAATCAGCTTGCTTGAAAACACCTCTTTTACTCAAGTTCAAAGCACAAAAAGTTCATTTGTAAAAACACATGTATATGTCAATTACAAATACTTATCAAAACTCATTTCACAGAATACATCGCTAAACAATGCGGATATTAAATGGATTAGTCGATGGGCAAGTTGGGCTGAATTAGACCTAGAAATATCAAACAATGACTTAACTTTTTCTGGCTTTACACTTGTTGAAGACTCATCATCAAATTACCTCACCTCTCTTTTTGGACAAGTTGAACAAAAAATACAAATTAGTGAAATTGCTCCCAGAAACACGAGTAAAATTCTAGCTCTGGGCATTGAAGACATAAAACTATTTTACTCAAATTATAAAGAGTTTCTTGCCAAACACAATAACCTTTACGAACACAATAAGGCCGTTAGCGATATTAATAGTAAATACAATTTAGATATTGAAAACTCTTTAAACAGTATCGTTGAAAATGAAATGGGACAATTAACAACCCATTCATCATCTGGCAAGACGGAGAGTTATTTGTTCTTCAAAACCAAAAAAGAGTCACAAGAAGTAATTAGTTTTATGAGCAAATCTATTGAAAGCAGTAATTATTCCGAAGAATACAGAGGCTTCAGTATTTCTCAACTCAATATTCCAAACCTCTTTAAAAAGTTGTACGGTTATATTTTTAAATCAGTAAAAAACAACTACTTCATTTGGATTGAAGGCTATCTAATTTTCTCTGATTCACCTGCAGAATTAAAAACATTTATTAATAACTTTTTATCCGAAAAAGTATTGAGTAATAATCCTAGCTTCATCAACTTCAAAGACAAAATTGGAACAAAATGTAATTTCTTATTGTATTCCAATCCTTCTATTTCAAATTGGAATACTTCACTAAATGATAATTTTAGTCCTATCATACTAAAAGAAAATTGGACAAATATTAACGGTTACGTTTACCAATTGAGCTCTAAAAATGAGCTGTTCTACAATAATGTTGTTTTACATTTTGAAGATAACTTACAAGAAGAGAGTCAACTTGATTGGATTGTTGATCTGGATAATAATATTATTACCTCACCTCAGATAGTATATAACCATTCAACCAAAAAGAAAAATATTATAGTTCAGGATGCTAATAAAATCACTTATCTAATTGATGAAAAAGGCAAAGAATTATGGAGAAAAAGTCTAGGCGGAAAAATACTGGATAATGTCAGTCAAATTGATTTTTATAAAAATGGAAAGCTTCAATACCTTTTCAACACTGAGGATAGCTTATACATTCTAGACCGTTTGGGCCGAAATGTAGAAAACTTCCCTGTGAGTTTGATATCTAAAGCAAAAAGAGGTCATACACTAGTAGATTATGATAAGAACAGAAAATACAGAGTATTAGTTCCTTCCCAAGGCGGTATATTGTATAATTATTCCAAAAACGGAGAACAAGTAGTAGGTTGGAAATTTGAGGCAATGAAGAGTCCAATTACCAATAAAGCTAAATACCTGTCTATCTCAGGAAAAGATTATATATATGTAGTTGATGGTTCTGGCAATATCAGTGTTGTTGGAAGAAATGGTAAAAAGAGAGTTAAGGTTAATGAAATTCCGATTTCTGAAGGATTTTATTTAGATAATAAATTTGGATATATATACTCCTCAGATTCAAATGGAAGTGTTTGGCTAACTAAATTAGACGGAACAAAAAGCAAAATAAAAACATCCGAGTTAGAGTCACATCAATTTTTTGCCGCAAAATTCAATGATGATGAGATGATCGATTTGTTTATCTCTGACGGCGATAAAGTTGAATGCTATAACCTTGAATCTAAGATAATGTCTTTTAATGTTGCAACAGATAAGACACCAAAAGTATTCCAGTTCAAAGACAAGTCAATACTAGGTATTTCGAGTAACGGCTATTGCCACTTATATTCTTCAGATGAATCGCCATATACCAAAAAACCACTTTTCGGTGGTGGTGATTTTGAATGTGTTGATTTAGATATGGACAACAAAATCAATCTAATTGTGGTCAATGAAAATATTCTAAACAACTATACCTTAGAATAAAAAATTACCTCAACAATCCGATAGCAATTGTAGGTTTATAGTTTTTTCCGTCAACAGTTGTAACACTTAAACGAACATTCAATCTCTTTCTTTTTACCGGCAAGAAAAAATGTGTTGATAAACCATAATTAGTTTGAAACTCAGTATTATTAATATCACCTAAAGGGGATAGAACTCCAGCTTCGATGCCAACTCCAATTCTGGAGTTCAGCAGATATCCACCACCTAACATCAGGCTCAAATCTTCAAATGATGATGAAAGGCGACTACTCAAATAATACTTTTTGTCTTCCTTAATTACTATATAGGATTGGGTGATTACATCCTCCCAACCAAGAGAAAAACCACCATAAATTGACTTTTCAGAATCTATTTCTTTATCAAATTGGCTCAAATTGTTATCCTCAATTATTCTAATAAGGTGTTTTGCATAATCAGGGTTTGTAGCGTATCCAGCTTTCTTAAGACCATTTGCCCATGATTTATAATCGTCTATATTTAATTTAAACAAATCTGAATAGCGTTCTTTTAATAAGAATTTAGAATGGTCTTCAAAAGATTCTTCAACGTTCTTATATGCTCTAAAACATTCATCCGACTCATCGTCATCATGAAATACTTTTTCACCTTCCCAATTGGAATGGCATTTTATTCCAAAATGATTATTAGATTTTTTTGCTAGCTCACTGTTTCCATCAGCACTCTCAAGAATGGCTTGTGCCAATGTTATACTCGCAGGGATATTATACTTTTTCATTTGAAAAATAGCCTCACCTTTATAACGCTCAATGTATTCACTGCGGCTTATATTTTGAGAAAAAAGATGCTGCCCCAAAAACAAAAACAGTATTAGAAGTCTATTTTCCATCCTTTAGATTTTATACGTTCATTCATGCCCTCAATCCCTTGAGTACCTCCAGTATGAATAGCTAAAATAGTACTATTTGGCATAATTAAGTCTCTTTTAAGCATATCAAAAATACCATAGAACATCTTAGCAGTATATACTGGATCCAGCAAAATTGAGTGCTCTTCTTTAAAATCATTCATAAACGTAATAAGCTCCTCTGAAATTTTAGCATAACCCCCAAAATGATAATCAGTATTCATACTCCAATTCTTAGAGATTACATATTCATTAATGGTTTCAGTTAAGAACTCTCCTCCCTTCAATGAGGAAAACCCAATAGCAGTTTGATGGCTCTTTAATGAATTAATAATTCCAGAAAGTGTACCTCCAGTACCAACCGGTACACATGCAATATCAAAACCCACATCTTGAATCATTTCGGCACAGCCCTTCACAGCTAAATCGTTCGTTCCACCTTCTGGAACTACATAACAATTTTCATAATCTTGAGACCAATCAATACTGTCCTTTAGCCTATATTGGTTTCGATCAATGAACTTAAAATTCATTCCAAAGCTAGCCGCTTTTCTAAGTGTAGGGTTTTGTTTTGAAAATTCTTCTCCTCTAATAATTCCAATTGAGTTTAAACCCAAACAATGACAAGCAGAAGCAGTAGCAACAATATGATTTGAAAATGCACCTCCAAAAGTGACAATAGTATCATGTTTGAGTGCGATGGCCTTTTTTAAATTGTACTTTAATTTCCACCACTTATTACCCATACAGTCAATATCATTCGTGTCTTCCCTTTGTACTAAAAGCCTCACCCCTTTTGATAACAATAAGGGAGAATATAGCTCAACAACAATTTGTTTTTTATCTTCAGAAAACATCCTCTAATATAAATAATGATTGTTGTAAATTTGTACCTCATAAAATTTTAATGGCAAACTTTTCAAATCAGGGTAAACTTTCAGAGGAAGACTTTTACAAAAGCAGTGAGGGTTACATCATTTTTACAGAAAAATACCATCTAAAAAGAGGGTACTGTTGTAAAAGCGGCTGTAAGCATTGCCCCTATGGATATGATAAGAAAACAGACTCTTTAACCAAAGGAAAGAAGAAATGAGTACTTTTAAAGACAGCATACTAGAAGGCATTCCAAAGGAAATACCGAGTAAAAAAGAATTTGACTACAGCATTAACCACGCCCCAAAGAGAAAGGACATTCTAAGCCTTGAAGAGAAAAAATTAGCCATTAAAAATGCTTTGAGGTATTTTCCACAAGACCAACACGAGTTTTTAGCCAAAGAATTCTCAGAAGAGCTGAAAGAATTTGGAAGGATATACATGTATAGGTATCGTCCTGATTATGAAATGAAAGCTCGAAATATCGAAGATTATCCAGGCAAATCAAATCAGGCAAAAGCCATAATGCTCATGATTCAGAACAATCTGGATTATGCCGTAGCTCAACACCCTCATGAACTCATTACGTACGGAGGTAACGGCGGAGTATTTCAAAACTGGGCCCAGTACAGACTGTGCATGAAATACCTTGCTGAAATGACTGATGACCAAACCCTAGTCATGTATTCAGGTCATCCTATGGGTCTTTTCCCTTCACACCAAGATGCACCTAGAGTAGTCGTAACTAATGGAATGATGATTCCTAATTATTCAAAACCTGACGATTGGGAAAAATTCAACGCTTTAGGCGTAACACAATATGGACAAATGACAGCTGGCTCATACATGTATATAGGACCACAAGGTATTGTTCATGGCACAACTATTACCATACTGAATGCAGGCAGAAAGGTGTGTGATGATGGACTTGCAGGAAAATTATTTTTGACAGCAGGTCTTGGCGGAATGAGTGGTGCACAACCAAAAGCTGGAAATATTGCAGGATGCATAACCGTAGTAGCTGAAGTTAATCAAAAAGCTACGCATACAAGGCATTCTCAAGGTTGGGTAGACGAAGTTATTGAAGATCTCGACCAACTGTGCTCTAGAGTCAGAAAAGCAAAAGAAAATAAAGAGGTGGTATCTATTGCCTATCTAGGAAATATTGTTGAAGTATGGCAAAAATTCCTAGATGAAGATATTTATGTTGACTTAGGCTCTGATCAAACGTCATTACACAACCCATGGGCTGGAGGCTACTACCCAATGGGACTAACATTTGAAGAAGCAAATGACTTAATGGCAAATGAGCCTGAAAAGTTTAAAACTGAAATACAAAAAACCCTTCGCCTTCATGCTAGCTTAGTTAATAAGCACTCCGAAAAAGGTACCTACTTTTTCGATTATGGAAACGCCTTCTTGTTAGAATCTTCTAGAGCTGGAGCAGATATAATGTCAGAAGATAATATTAGATTCAAATACCCATCATACGTACAAGACATCATGGGTCCAATGTGTTTTGACTATGGCTTTGGTCCATTCAGATGGGTTTGTGCAAGTGGTAAATCTGAAGATTTAACTAAAACCGATGAAATTGCTTGTCAAGTTTTAGAACGAATTAAACAAACAGCACCAGATGAAATTAAGCAACAAATGGAAGACAACATCAGGTGGATTAAAAGTGCTGAAGAAAATAGACTCGTGGTTGGCTCCAAAGCACGAATCCTTTACGCTGATTCAGAGGGCAGAATAGAAATAGCAAAAGCATTTAATAAAGCAATTAAAGAGGGTGTTGTTGGTCCAATCATCTTAGGAAGAGACCATCATGATGTTTCAGGAACAGATTCACCATACAGAGAAACCTCTAACATCTATGATGGATCAAGCTTTACTGCTGATATGGCAATTCATAATGTAATTGGCGACAGCTTTAGAGGAGCAACTTGGGTATCTATCCACAACGGCGGTGGAGTCGGCTGGGGCGAAGTTATAAACGGAGGCTTCGGAATGCTCATTGACGGTAGTGATGAAAGCGATAAGCGATTACAAATGATGCTACACTGGGATGTTAATAACGGTATTGCTAGAAGAAGCTGGGCAAGAAACGAAGAAGCTATTTTTGCTATCAAAAGAGAAATGGAACGAACACCGAAATTAAAAGTTACCATTCCTAATATTGCAGACAGCAAAATTTTAGACTCTTTAGACTTAGAATAATTATTTTTTGCTACTTTTAGGGGTTGAAAGCAGCTTACTCAATCACTAGTCTAACTCTAAGTTTGACGCTACTTAAAACATGAAAAAGTATACATGAAGAAATTTCTCTACATCAACGTTGTAATTGCATTTTCTACCATATTTCTAAACAATATATCTGCTACTAATCCGCTGAATAAAAGTCAAAAAAGTTTTTATTTAGAGACGAATCATTTGTTGTTTATGCCAGCTCTAACCTTTGACTATTCAAAGATAATAGACAAAAAATATGGCTACAGCATTTCAGGAGGTTTCAGTACAATTGACCAAAAAAAAGGATATATAGTTCCTCCTAATATTGGCTTCCCAATCAATGGAAGCTTCTTGTATGGTAATAGAAATAGTTTTTTTGAAATTGGAGCGACAATACGCCCTCAAGTATTTTTCACAAAAGATTATGTTCACCACAATCACTCTAATTTTGAAGAAAAGTTTATCGCCAATTCTAACTTAGTATATTTCACTCCAAGAATTGGTTACCGTTTTCAAGATAAAAGGAAACTTTCCTTTAAAGTAAGTGTAGGACCACAATTTAACATTGCTAGGTCGCATTACACTGAATATACTGGAAGAATATTTGATAATTACGAATACCTTGAATCACTATACATTCAAATAAGCGTCGGCTTCGTTCTAAAATAGCCTTTAAAAATTAAACCCTAAATAAACATTTAAATAAAGCCTATCCGTTTGGGTGTCAGGGTTAGCCGTAAACTCATCAGAATTAATTGGCTTTGTTTTTGAGGAAATATCTTTTAAATGATAACCTCCGACAACATCCATAGTTATATTTCTAAAGACTATATACTGAATTCCCGCACCTACGCCCCTTCCTAATTCGGATATTTTCTTATCGTAATCTCCATTGCTGTTCACTTTCTCATCAGTGTAAGATTCAGTATAAGATGAGTAAGTGCCAAAAACGTTAAGATATACTCCCATTGGAGCATCCCACGTAAAATAATACTTAAGCTCAGGAACAAACATAAAACCATTATATCTGAATGCGTCAGGATCATAAAAGGGCTGTCCATCTATGTTAGAAATTTCCGCCTTTCTCTTATCAGACAAGAGGGTCGCATTAACTTTATAAGAAAACTGGGCAGCATTTCTACTATAACCTGGGTCAAGCATACGTTCAAAAGCCAAAGTGTAACCTCCTACTTGAGCAAATGGCTGATATAGACTTGTGCTCAATACATTATCAGATACTCTGAATGTTTGAGATTGACAAACAACAGACACTAACATTAATATTGAAACAAGGTATTTTATCATTGAGGAACAAATATCAGCATTATTTTATTAGTTATTTGCATCTGTTTGGGTAAAATATTACGCTTTCAAAGTGTAAAAATTACACGATTCGATCGTTTTTTGACAAAAAATATCGAGTTTTACTAGAGTAAAAAAGATATTTAAAATTTAAACATAAAATCCATAATCACTAAAAGTCAAAACCTATTTTTTTAACTCTTTTTGTGTTAAATTTGCGACTATTATAATTAAACCTATGGCGAAAAAGATTTCAAAAGAAACTTATTTAAATTGGTACAGAGACATGCTTTTGTGGCGAAAATTAGAAGACAAGGCATCTGCTCTTTATATCCAACAGAAGATTAGAGGTTTTTTGCACCTCTACAATGGTCAAGAGGCTATCCTCGCTGGATGTCGAGCCGCAATTGACCCTTCAAAAGATAAGATGATTACCGCTTACAGAAACCACGTTCAACCTATTGCTATGGGCGTAGACCCTAAGCATGTTATGGCTGAACTTATGGGAAAAATAACAGGCTGCTCTAAAGGAAATGGTGGTTCAATGCATATGTTTAGCAAAGAACACAACTTCTATGGAGGTCACGGAATTGTTGGTGGACAAATTCCTTTAGGTGCTGGTTTAGCATTTGCTGATAAGTACAACGGAAGCGATGCTGTTACCCTATGTTTTATGGGTGATGGAGCCGTTAGACAAGGTTCCTTACATGAAACATTTAACCTAGCTATGCTATGGAAACTTCCCGTAGTTTTTATCGTTGAAAATAACGGTTATGCTATGGGTACTTCCGTTGAAAGAACAGCAAATCATACAGAAATATGGAAGCTCGGATTAGGTTATGAGATGCCATGCAAACCAGTAGATGGCATGAGTCCTGTAACAATGATGGAAGCCGTTGAAGAGGCAGTTGCTAGAGCCAGAAAAGGCGACGGCCCAACATTTTTAGAAGCAAAAACATATAGATATAAAGGGCATTCAATGTCCGATGCACAACAATACCGCACGAAAGACGAGGTGAGTGAGTATCAAAAAATTGACCCCATAAACACTACACTAGAGCATATCAAGAAGAATAAATTTGCAAGTGAAAAAGAAATTGAAGCAATAAACCTTGAGGTAAAAGAAACGATAGCTGAAGCAATTAAATTTGCTGATGAATCACCGTTCCCTACAAAACAAGATTTATACGATAGTGTTTATGAACAAGTAGATTATCCATTTATTAAAGAGTAAGAAGATGGCAGAAGTAGTAAATATGCCCCGACTCAGTGACACGATGACTGAAGGTGTGGTAGCAAAATGGCACAAAAATGTTGGTGACCAAGTTTCAGAAGGCGATTTATTAGCCGAAATAGAAACGGATAAAGCCACAATGGAATTTGAAAGCTTTCAAGAAGGCTTCTTATTACATATTGGGGTTGCCGAAGGAGCTAAAGCACCTGTTGATACCATACTGGCTATTTTAGGTGAAAAAGGTGAGGACATTACGGAGCTATTAAAAGTTGAATCTGCTCCAGAACCTAAAAAACAAGAGCCTGCTAAACAAGCTCCAAAGTCAGTAGATACACCTAAAGTTGAAGAGGTAAAATTAACAGCTCCCATACCTACCAAAACAAAAGGAACAGCAGTTGAAAGTAATGGGAAAGCCATAGCATCACCACTAGCTAGAAAATTAGCTGATGAGAGAAATATAAACCTTTCACTTGTTAAAGGAACCGGAGATGCTGGCAGGATAGTAAAACGAGATATTGACAATTACTCGGGCAGCAACTCAGCACCTTCTGTAGAACGCTATACCGAAGTTGAAGTGTCTCAAATGAGAAAAGTCATTGCACAGCGACTTGGTGAAAGTAAATTTACTGCACCTCACTTCTATTTAACTTGTGAGATAAATATGGACAAAACCATTGAAGCAAGGAAAGCGATTAATACTGTTTCTCCAGTAAAAATCTCTTTCAATGACATGATTGTCAAAGCAACTTCAATGGCATTACAAGAACACCCTCAAGTAAATTCAAGTTGGTTAGGCGATAGAATTCGATTCAATGAGCACATTCATATTGGAATAGCCATGGCAATTGAAGACGGTCTGCTAGTTCCAGTAGTTAGATTCGCTAATAATAAAAGACTTTCTGAAATATCATCTGAAGTTAAAGAATATGGTGTTCGAGCTAAAGCTAAAAAACTTCAACCAGAAGATTGGGAAGGAAATACCTTTACCATTTCAAATCTAGGAATGTTTGATATTGAAGAATTCACAGCTATTATAAACCCTCCTGACGCTTGCATTCTTGCTGTAGGAAGTATTGTAGAGAAACCTGTTGTGAAAAATGGTGAGATAGTTATCGGAAATACACTGAAAGTTACACTTTCATGCGACCATAGAGTGGTAGACGGTGTCGTAGGTTCTAAATTCCTAGGAACTCTTAAAGGATATTTAGAAAACCCCGTTCTATTTATGGGCTCAAATAACATCTAAGATTTGACTGAAAAAGTAATTTAAGCCCTATCAATTCTGATGGGGCTTTTTTTTATCTTTATGCCATGCAACAATTATTCACTTCAATAGAATACTTAAAAGGCGTTGGCCCCAAACGAGCCGAACTGTTGAGAAGTGAATTACGCATCCACACCTTCAACGACTTACTCAACTATTTTCCATTCAGATACGTTGATAAAACAAAATTCTACAAAACCAATGAAGTAAATAGCGATTTACCATATGTTCAACTTATTGGAAAAATCGGTGAACTAAAAGAAATTGGTGCAAGACACAGTAAAAGGCTAACAGCAAAATTGAAAGATGACAATGGAGTTATTGAGCTGGTTTGGTTTAAAGGCACTAAATGGGTAAAAGATGGTATCAAAACAAACGTTGATTATGTCGTGTTTGGAAAACCCAACTTATACAATGGCAAAATAAACATTGTACATCCCGAACTAGAAATAGTAAGCAATAATAAAAATGAAGGACACAATAGTTTACAACCCATTTATTCAACTACTGAACAATTAAGTAATAAAGGAATCACCAACAAAGCTATTGGCAAACTGACAAGTGTTCTTCTCCCCCAAGTCATTAATGATATCAAAGAAAATATTTCTGATGAACTAATTAAAAAACTAAATCTTCTTCCAAGGAAAGAAGCCTTCATCAATATCCATTTTCCTAAAGACAGCCAGACACTTCAAAGAGCACAATACCGTCTAAAGTTTGAAGAATTATTTTTTCTTCAACTGCAACTTATTAGAATGAAAATTGTGCGACAAAAAAAATTGAAAGGTTTTCCCCTTTCGACAATCGGTGAACATTTTAACGACTTTTTTCATAATCACCTTCCCTTTGAACTGACAAATGCCCAAAAAAGAGTCCTAAAAGAAATACGACAGGACTGCTCGAGAGAATCACAGATGAATAGACTCTTGCAGGGTGATGTAGGAAGTGGCAAAACACTTGTTGCATTAATGTCTATCCTTATGGCGATTGATAATGGTTTTCAGACCTGCCTAATGGCACCTACAGAAATCTTAGCTCAACAACATTTTGAGACACTCAATGAACTTCTAAAAGATATGCCATTAAAAGTTTCTCTCTTGACAGGTTCAGTTAAAAAATCCGAGCGAACAGGCATTCATGAGGGCTTAGAAAATGGAGATATACATATACTTGTTGGCACACATGCCTTATTGGAAGATAAAGTAAAATTCAAAAATATTGGATTTGTTGTTATTGACGAACAACACCGTTTCGGCGTAGCACAACGAGCTAAAATGTGGCTCAAAAACAGTAAACCTCCACACATACTTGTTATGACTGCCACTCCAATACCTAGAACATTAGCCATGACACTATATGGCGATTTGGACATCTCAGTCATTGATGAACTACCACCAGGCAGAAAAGAAATTAAAACCATTTGGAAGTCTGATAGTGGAAGACTCAACATGCTTGGATTTATCCAAAAAGAAATAGAAAAAGGGAGACAGGCATACATAGTTTATCCATTAATAAATGAAAGTGAAAAACTGGATTATAAAGACTTAATGGATGGTTATGAAAGTATTTGCAGAACATTCAAAGGTTACAATATTAGTATCGTTCATGGTCAAATGAAGTCTGAAGACAAAGATTTTGAGATGAATAGATTTGTGAAAGGGGAAACACAAATAATGGTAGCAACTACCGTTATTGAAGTAGGTGTAAATGTACCTAATGCCTCAATAATGGTCATTGAAAGTGCAGAACGATTTGGACTATCACAGCTCCACCAATTAAGAGGACGTGTTGGAAGAGGAGCCGAGCAATCCTATTGTATATTAATGAGCGGCAATAAAATCAGCACAGAGGGGCAAGAGCGACTAAAAACAATGGTAAGAACAACTGATGGCTTTGAAATAGCTGAAGTTGATTTAAAATTGAGAGGTCCTGGAGACCTAATGGGTACTCAGCAAAGCGGTATGCTAGAATTGAAAATTGCTGATTTAATAAAAGACAATGCTATTCTTAATTATGCCAGGCAACTCGCCTTGGAAGTGCTAAAAGAAGACCCAAGTCTAAAACTACCCAAAAACAAGTCGATATTAAATCATTATAAAGAAGTCAGTAATAGACAAGTTGAATGGAGTAGAATATCATAAAACCCAATCTGATATTACCTCATTCTTTTTATTACTTTTGTTACTTAATATATTGTAGATGAAAATTTCATACAACTGGCTAAAAGAATACATAAACATCGATTTGGATGCTAATGTTGTAGCTAAGTATTTGACAGATACCGGACTAGAGGTAGAAGGAATAGAAACTGTTGAAAGCGTAAAAGGCGGACTGAAAGGGATAGTTATAGGCGAAGTACTTACAAAAGATCAACACCCTAATGCCGATAGACTTAGCATAACTACTGTTGATATTGGGCAAGAAAATAGTTTGCAAATTGTATGTGGCGCACCAAATGTAGAAGCTGGTCAGAAAGTACCGGTTGCGACAATTGGCACTGTATTATATTCAGGTGAAGACTCTTTCAAAATTAAAAAAGGCAAGATTCGAGGAGAAGTTTCTGAAGGAATGATTTGTGCAGAAGATGAAATTGGCTTAGGCGACAGTCATGAAGGCATTATGGTTCTTGATGCCAACGCAAAATCAGGTCTAGCTGCAAGCGAATACTTCAACATTGAGTCTGATATTGTTTTTGAAATCGGACTTACACCTAACCGTTCTGATGCCATGTCTCATATTGGGGTAGCAAGAGATTTAGCAGCTGTACTTCACCACAATAATATTGACTGTAAATTAGAATTTCCAGATATAAGTTCATTTAAAGAAGGAAGTGAAAAAGGATTTTCTATTGAAGTCAAAGATTACAAGGCATGTCCAAGATATGCTGGTTTAAATCTTGAAAATATAAAGGTTAGCAGTTCTCCAGATTGGTTAAAGAAAAAATTAACATCTATAGGACTTACACCTATCAATAATGTAGTTGACATCACCAATTTTGTGCTTCACGAAACAGGACAACCACTTCACGCTTTTGACGCTTCAAAAATCAAAAATCAAAAAGTAATCGTTCAACAGCTCGCCGAAAATACTAAGTTCACGACATTAGACGAGCAAGAGAGAAAATTATCCTCTAATGATTTAATCATTTGTAATGGTGATAATGAACCAATGTGTTTGGCAGGTGTATTTGGAGGTATTGACTCAGGTGTGAGTAGTTCAACCACAAGCATATTTTTAGAAAGTGCATACTTTAACCCTGTTAGTGTTAGAAAAACAGCTAAAAGACATTCCCTAAGTACAGATGCATCGTTTAGATTTGAAAGAAGCGTAGATCCAAACTTAGTGATATATGCCTTAAAAAGAGCAGCAAACCTATTAGCTGAAATTTGCGGAGCAAGTATTTCATCAAATATTAGCGATTTATACCCAGAAAAAATAAACAATACCTCGCTAATATTGAATTACGTTAAAGTCGATTCGCTAATCGGTGAAAAAATTGACAGAAATCAAATTACATCAATTTTAAAAGATTTAGATATTGATGTGGAAACTGAAAATGACACCCAAATTGAACTCTCTATTCCACCATACAGAATAGATGTCACTAGAGAAGAAGACGTTATTGAAGAAATTTTGAGAATATATGGATACAACAATATTGGCATCCCTAAGCAAATTAAATCGTCCATCTCATATTCAAAAAAACCTAACTCACATGATTTGCAAAATACAATTTCAGATCTTCTTAGTAGTAATGGCTTTAGTGAGTGCATGAACAATTCTCTTTCTAAATCATCTTACTCAAAATTGATTGACGAAATAGACGAGGAAAAACAAATAACACTTTTAAATCCTTTAAGCCAAGAACTAGATGGCATGAGGCAAAGTATGTTATTTTCTGGATTAGAAAACATTTCATACAATTTGAATAGAAAAGCATCTGATTTAAGCTTTTATGAGTTCGGAAACACCTACCATTTAGAAAATGGCAAATATGTTGAAAATAAAAAGTTAATACTATTATCCACAGGAAATGAATCTTTTGAAAATTGGGATAGCCCTTCCAAACAAAAAGATTTCTTTTGGATGAAAAAGCGTGTTGAACACATACTAAAAAGACTAGGGATTAATAATATTAAAGGTAAAACCTCTCAGTTTTCTTACTTAGATGATGCTTTTTCCTTTTCAATTAAAAAAGATGTAGTCGCTAGCTTTGGAAGTGTTTCAAGTCTTCTTCTAAGCAAGTTTGGCATCAAAAATGAGGTGTTGTATGCTGAAATTGAATGGGGACTATTAACAGAACGATTAAAACACAATAACACTAAATACAGAGAGATAAATAAATTCCCATCTGTAAGAAGAGACTTGGCTTTATTACTAGATAAAGACATAGCGTTTTCGACGCTCAATAACATTGCCAAGCAAACAGAAAATAAACTTTTAAAATCTGTTAACCTATTCGATGTTTATGAAGGCGATAAACTTCCAAAAGGTAAGAAGTCATACGCACTGAGTTTTGCTCTAGAAAGCTCGGAAAAAACACTAACAGATAAAGAGATTGACAAGGTTATGAGTAAACTAATTGAATCGTTTGAACAGAAAGTAGGTGCTGAAGTTAGAAAGTAAATTCAATTTCTTATATTTGACATCAACAAATTTATTAAGTAAACGCTGAGTTAAAATGAAAAAAGTTGCCCTAGTATTATTCGGTTTGTCTTTAGGTATTGTATCCCAAGCCCAAGAGAGTGTCGTTAAAGTAAGTGGATTAGATGCCGCATTTGGCATGTATGAAGTATCTTATGAAAGGACTTTCAACGAAGGAATGAACAATATAAATGCTTCTGGTAGAACACGAAAACAAGGTAAATGGCCTAATATTCTTACAAAAGGGTCTTTACAGTTATCCGTTGCTTTTTTCAGTTCAAAGCATGTTCAAGTATTTGGTGATGGAATGACTGCTGTCATTGATACCAATTCAAACCACGATCCAGGAAATCTAGTTGGTGGCTTCCAAGTTGTAGCTGATCCATTAGATTATTCCGTTTCAAGACAAACTTCGACTAAAGTTGGGGGCTTTGGTTTTGGCGTTGAATATAGAAGTTACATTAAAACATACAGCCAAAAGATTGGTGATCCTCCTAGAGGATGGTATGTTGCTCCTTTTGCAAATATCCAGTCAACTTCAATTGATTTTGATGATAATACAGCATTAGAAACTAATCAAGCTATGAACTACCTAATGTATCCCTCATTATATGAAGGAGATGTGTTTGGCAACTACCAAGGTCCATGGTTAGGTTCAGAAAACACTGACCCAGCTGCAGACAACTTTGGGTCATTGAGTACAACTGGTGCAAATACTACTAACCCTAACGGAACTAATACAGCTGTTTCAAATAACGATTTAAGCTGGCATGATGTCTCTCACAAAACAAGTGAGTTTAGCTTAATTGGTGGTATTGCTATAGGTCGTCAGTGGTTATTCTTTGATAAACTTTCTTTGGATGTTCAAATAGGACCTCAGTATAAAATGGTTAGCAGAAGTGAAAGAGTTTTCAATGGAAACGAAACATGGAATGTTAATCAAGTAGAAGACAATGTAAATACAATTGCTGCTGCTAATGGCGTTTCACCTGACTTCTATCTACAAACTAAATTTGGAGACGTTTATTCGTTTGATGGTAACGCTCCTGACTCTGATGTTGCTAATGGATATTATGGTGTTGTTGACGAAAGTGGTGCAAATGTAATTGTCAAAGCTAAAGGTAATGAGTCTTTAAAATTCACTTCTGGATTTTATAGAGACTTACCTGGATTAACGGATTTTGCTAAAATAGACACATATAGAATCAAAATAAGATTAGGATACGCTTTTTAGAGTTCCCTAAACACTTAGAATTTTAATTTTTACTTAACCTTAACAATATGAATTTTAAAATAATTGCATTTAGTATTTTATCAACAGTAGTGCTTTCATCTTGCTCTGACTGTTTGGACTGTCAAAGTACAACAGACCTGAGTCTTACAGTTGAGTACTATTCTAATGGCACTTTAGACTCAACCTCATCAAACTCATACAGTGGAGAAGGATATATTAATAGTACATTACCTACTTCAATGACAAGTGACTTCAGCAGCTATTTAAGCCCTGTTTCTGTAAGAGAGACATGTGGGGATGAATTGAAAGATATTAATAACTCTACAGTGTCATTTGAAACTGTAACTGGTGATTCATCAGCTCTATTCAAATACTCTTGGTCTGAAAGCTGGATTTGTAAATAATCCGCTAAATTTTAATCATAAAAAAAGCACATCAAAATTGATGTGCTTTTTTATTTTTATAAATGTGTTGGTCAATTATTTGAAATCAGAGGCAAAATCTGTTCTTACACCATCTTTAAACGCAATGATAAAAGCATTTTCATATCCATTATTAAAGACCTTAGATAGATACGCTTCAGCACTACTATAACTATTATAGTTACCACAAATGAACGAATAGAAGTCATTACCAAGAGGAATGGTTAATAAATCATCGTGTAGATAAATATCAATAGGCATGTTGAACTCACTAAAATCACCTAAAGCAACTCTAAAAACAGCTCCTTCTAAAAAGGATAGATCAACGTTTTCATTTTTAACTCCCGTTTTCACATACTCTTTGTAGATTTCTGTCAACTCATTCTTGTATTTTTCGTGGAGTTTGAATACTTTTTTAGCACTTTTCAAATCCTCTAAATCATTGTGTATAGCAACTTGATTTTGGTATGAAAGCAAGAAGTATTTGTCTAATGCATTACAGTCTTCTAATAAATCTAATGCCTTTTCACTATTACCCATTCCATGCTGAATAACGGCTATATTATATGCCCAATCTCTATCATCATATACTGACTTTGATAGTGTTTCTATAATAGGAATCACTTTCTTTCTGTCTCTCTTCTCAGGACTTTTAAAGTAAGACATAGCCAAGTTTGCATTCACATAACTTAGAGTAAGCTGGGAAACCTTTGCTTGATTAAACTTCTTAAGAGAGGATTTAAATGCTTTTATAGCCAATGGAAATTCACCAGAGTTAAACAAGACTACTCCTTGATCGTAATACTCCTGGCCTTCTCTGAGTTTCTTTCTCATTCTATCATCGAAAGCAGTAATTGATTCATTCTTTAGAACTGACTTACTATCTCCTTTAACTTTCAATAATAATGGGTCAATGCTAATACCTTTTGGTGGCTCTTCAGCTACAACTGGCTCTTCTGTTTTACCAGACTTTTTGGCCTTTTCTTTCTTTTTAGCTAAAGCTAATTGCTCTTTTCTCTGTTCTTCAGCTAAAACATCTTGAGCAACTTTTAGCCTAGAAAGAGTCTTTTCTGCCTTTTTTGGTTGATTAATTGTCTGGTATACTGCAGCTAAATTGCCATATGCTTTGAAAAACTCTTTATCCATTTTAATAACGGACTCCAACAGCTCGGCCGAACGGCTTTCATTATTGTTTAGGTAATTGAGAATTGCTAAGTTGTAAACCCATTCCTTTTCTTTTTCTATGGATTTAGTAACAAGTTCTAAATACCTCATCACTTTTTTCTTATTTCTATCATCATCGCTTAATTGATGAGCCACAGCAAGTTGCAAATTAGCAAAATTGAGTGCATCTTCACTTAGCTTTGCTCTCTTATAATTTTTAAAAGATGTTTTAAAAGATTGTATCGCTTCTGTTGGGCTTGACTGTTGTAGAAACTGCACGCCTTTAACATAGGATTCATCGGCTAGTTTAATTTGATCCAAAGCCCTATCATTCAAGCCTTTTGCTTTAGCGTATTCCATAACCTTGTTGACATCAGAAACGATAATTAAATCATTAATTCCAATAGAAACTACTGGCTGATCATCAGAAAAATGAGAAGCTGAAAAAGCGTTTACAGCGAAAAGGGATACAATTCCAACAATTAAAAATAATCTTTTCATTCGATTTATTAATCAAGTTATATACTCTACGAAGGTAATGAAATTTTAAAAACTATTATTTATTGTTTCATTATCTTATAGATTAGTTGTTCATCATCATTGAAAACGTTCAAAATATACATTCCATTTGGCAATGTAGAGGTGTTTATTTTCCATGAATATTCATCCATGCCACTTTCAACAACTTTACCACTAACATCTCTTAAAATCCATTCGTATTCGCTAGTAGAATTAATTGTAACATTCAATTCATCTACAAAAGGATTAGGGAAAATATTCACATCAACTCCAGAAGACCAATTCGATAAATCAAGAACTTCGATTTTATAGATGCTTGACTTACCTTTACAATCCACACTATCAGTAACAACTACACTATATAGACCTGGATAATTCGGGTTATAGACTTCAGAGACGGCTCCTGGAAGCAAGGAGTTATCTTCATACCACTGATATGAGTAAGGCGGCGTTCCCATTGAAGGGTTTTGTAAGGTAGGTTGAACAACTGTTAATTCACCATCTTCAAAAGAAATGAGTGGATAAATTGCATTTCCTTCATTAACTGCAATATCTTCAATTAATAAACATCCATTATCATCAATCATTTTAATAGAATATTCTCCAGCACATAGATTTTCAAATAAATAATTTGTGTCTAAATTATTTAAACAGATAAAGGCATAGGGTTCAGCGCCACCATATGTTGAATCAATTGAAATTGAAGCATCACAATCATCATAACAGCTTACGCTATTTACTTCTAAAGAAAAGTATAGTTCTTCTTTTTCAAAAAATTCAAACGTATCCGTCTTATAACAGAAACTACTTCCATCAGGATAATTGTAATAGGCAGTAATTACATGCTCTCCAACGCCTAAGTTTGTAAACAAATTAGGGTTGTTAGGAAGTGAATTATCTACCTCAACCCATGGAGAAGCTACGTCTCCTTGAAGAGAATTAATTTGAACATAGCCATCATTAAAGCCAGCACAAGAGATATCGTGAGCTGTATAATCATAATTCATAGAAATAGACGGAACGTTAACTTCAAATTCTGATAGACAATCAAAACCATCTTTAACATTCAGCGAATAATTTCCTGGATCAAGTAATGTAAATACGCCTTGATTCAAAAATATTGTACTATCCCATTCATCTAAAGAATAAGAGTACGTATTGGTTATACTTCCAAAAGCTTGAACGGTAAACCCTCCTTCATCAGTCTGATTAGTAAGATCATTTAAAAATGGACTGGCACAGTAAACCGTATCAAGCAATAATTGTATTGTAATTGGCGTGATTTCAGGCACTTCTACATTTATCGAATCAATACAACTCAAGCTATCCTTAACAAATATGACGTATTCTCCTTGTGAGAGATTGTTGTATATATACTGCTGACTTTCTATAAAGTTCATCGTATCATTTATAGAGAAGTTATAATTACCTGTTCCTTCTGATGCAGTAACGTGGATTTTACCAGTCCCTTCAATTTGACACGAATCGCTGAGAATTGCTGGATACTGACTATCAACAAAGTTAATTGTGTCAACAGTAAGACATGGAATATTTGGAACAACCATTGAGTCTAATTTAAGGCATCCAAAAGAATCTTCTACCCTAAACAAATATGACGTGTCACCACATAATTGAGAAAACATACTATCAACTTGGAAAGGCATTGCCTCAATTCCATATACAAATGGAGTTATCCCACCCACTGCTTTTAAATTGACTTCAGCATCACATGAATAGCAACATCTTGGTTCTGTAATCAAATCAAGAGACATTACAATTTCATCTGGAGAGTTACACTCGACCGTAATCGTATCAGATACACAACCCAAACTATCTTTGGCATAAATTTCATACTCTGTCCCTCCTACTAATTTTTCTATTGGAAGTGTGTTGAAAGTATCTGGATTACTCACAATAAAATAATCAAATGGAGCAGTCCCCCCCAATAAATCTATTGTAATAAAACCGGTTGAATCACCATAGCAAGGTGCGCAATATCCAAGTGTGTCGGATAAGGTATAATTATCTACAAAAACATTTTGTTGCGGCTGAGATAATACTACTTCTAAGGTGTCTTCACATCCCACACTATCTACTACAGCAACGATAAAGGTATCGGCTAATAATTCAATTATTACATTAGTATCTTTTAAAACTCCATCAATCTTAAATTTATAAGGAGGTACTCCTCCACTTGCTGTCAAGCCAATTTGCCCATCATTATTTCCAAAACAACTAATATCGTTAGTCAGTGAGTCAATAACTGACAAACTTAAAACTGTCGGCTCATTTACCACAAAATTAGTATCAATAATACAGTTGTTTGAATCAATTATTTCAATTGTGTAAGCTCCTGATGCTAGTGCGTTTGATACAATAGATGTGTCTGAGTTAATCACATAATCAAAAGGTGATGTGCCGCCATTAAGTACATAATCAATAACACCGCTACTATCTCCGTGGCAAATGACATCTGTAATTATCAAAGAATCAAAATAAAAGGAGTCTGGCTGTGTAACATCCACAATAGTTGACGTTAAGCACATCCATTCATCTAATAACTCAACAGTATATTTATTAGAAGATAAACCAAAAATAGTATCTATTAATTGATTAGAAATATTATTGTACACCTCTACCCCAAGAGAATCTTTTAAAATAAAATGAGCTGTTGATGATGATGAATCTGACGATACAATTATATATGCATTAGTATCTCCATTACATAGAAGATTTGTATTTGACACATCTAAAACTGGAGAATAGTAATCAATACTAAAATCAAAAAAACAGTTACCTAGCTCTAGCACATAGTTTGAAGATTGTGTTGGAAAAATTTCAATTACCGATGAATCTCCTAGTGTTAAGAAATTTTGACCAACAACTTGATGCCATTCTACTAGATAATTACCACTTACAAACGGACTAATGTCAATTTCAATTGAAGAGTCTGAACTACATAAAGTATAATTACTCTGTATATATGCCTGATTCGTATTTGCCTGAATCAAATCAACATAATCCGTAATAATTGAAATATGAACAGAATCTGAAATTGAAGGACAATTATTAGAATCTAAGGCTTCAACTAAAATGAAAACATCCGAAGTGTCTATAAGAAATTGTTGCCCAGTAGTAGTCCCATCACTCCACTGATAATTGGTAAAACCACTATCTGCAATTAAGTAACTATTTAAATCACAAGTTTGGGCAAAAAACAATCCATTCGTTGATTCGAAAATCAAACTCGTATCTCCATTTAAAGTTAAATCAATAGAGGAGTTACTCACTTCAATACTAATAATTGTATCAAAGATTATCTGGGAGTTATTGTTTGAAACTTCTAAATTATAATCTCCTTGAGCTAGCTGATAAATGGAAGTGTCAGTAGATGAAAAACCATTTGGCCCAGTCCACTCAAAAGTGTACGAATTGAGTGTCTGAACATCAAATAAAATTTGACCAGAATTAACTCCACTACACGTATGTCTAACATCATAAGTGTAGGATTCCATAGTAGTAGTAAAAGTGTAAGTTGTAGACCACCCTTCAATACAATCTATTAGAGAATTTGTTCGAACTTGCACCTCATATGTTGTTGATGGCGTAAGTCCTGAAAGGGATTTACTGGATAATATTTCAGCAATGTTATCATCAAAAATTCCTGAGGCTACAATTTGCCATGTTTGTCCTACTTCTCTATATCTAAAGCGATAACCATCGACAGTAGAGTCAGCCGTCCAATTTATTACTGCATCAAAAGGCGTAATTGCTGTAAACCATAAAGTATCTGGTAGTGATGGCTCCGGATATATAAATACAGTGTCTGACTCTTGACATCCTAATGAGTCTTTAACGACTAGGATGTATGTTCCACTTGACAATGAAGTATAAAGACCATTTGATGAGAATGTACTATTGTTTACAGAATATTCGTAGGGAGATTGTCCGCCAATCGAGGATATCTGGATTTGACCATCTGTTTGTTCTGGGCAACTTGCATCTGTAACAGTTGAAGAAATGGATAGCGTATTACAAATTGTATCCATTAAGGTTACTGTAACTTGATCTTGTTCTGAGATAATAGATAAAAGGTTTCCACTTTGGTCTACACTCCACAACCTTAACGAAGCTGTATATTCTCCCAATGGTGCTTCAGGATTGAATTGGTTAAATTTAACCCGAACTGGTCTTACTCTTTCTTCTTCACAATTTAAATTTTGACCTGATTGCCCTCCCCAATATCCAATAGCGTCACCATCAGAATTAATAGTGTAGGGTATAACCTCCCAAACTGATTGGGCATTAAAATACTCAATAATAAAATCGCCTTGTTCTAAAGTATCAGTTATGTGAGAAACTATAAACTCAGGCTTAAATGACACTTGACAGCCTAGATTAGTTAGTTTGACATCACACTCAGTATATGTGTTATAACCAACTGGGTTTATATCAAAAAGACTCGAGATTTCTAACTTTGCAGTATCTGGATCACAAGAATAAGATGTAAAAGTATATGACGCTGAATCAATACAATTCTGAAAAGTATCTGTAACAAATACCCAAATAGCTTGATTTGCGGGCAAAAAACTATTAGTAATAGCTGATGTTTGAGGTCCTCCAGGTAAATTACCTCCATTTTCATTTAACCACTCATAGGTATAAAATCCTGTACCTCCTGAAACGTTAGCCTGCAATTGTCCGCCATTTAAACTTCCTGGACAGTACGGCTCTGACAATACTTGAATATCAATGAGGACACATTGAGAAAAGGCAAATACTGAGCTAAATAAAAAGGATAATACAAGAAAAAAATTCTTCATGATAAAAGGGCTTTAAGTATAAAGCAAAGATATAAAAAAGAAGGCAATCTAAACAGCATTTTCCTGAGTCTTGAAAAGGTTGATTATCGTTAAAGAAATTAGTTTTATATCAAGCAATAAAGACCAATTTTCAATATACCAAACATCGTATTTAACTCTATCTTCCATATCTTTGACATTTCTTGTTTCACCTCTGAAACCATAAGCTTGGGCTGCACCTGTTATCCCTGGAAAAACAAGTTGTCTTACCATATAACCGTCGATAATTTCAGAATAACTTTTAGTATGTTTTAGCATGTGTGGTCTGGGGCCAACAACTGACATATTTCCAATTAAAGTATTAAAGAACTGTGGCATTTCATCAATACTTGTCCTACGTAAAAATCTACCAAATTTTGTGATGCGAGGGTCATCCTTATACGCCTGTCTAACATCAGATAATCGGTTCAAAGACATCGTTCTGAATTTATAACAGTTAAATTCTTTATTATCCAATCCCGAACGCCTTTGGACAAAAAAGACTGGTCCTTCTGATGTGAGTTTTATAATTAAAGCAACTATAGGCGTTAACCAAGACAAAATAAATACGATTACAAACAAAGAGAAAATGATGTCGAATACCCTTTTTATAAATCTGTTAAATTCATCTTGCAATGGCTCATCTCGTAGTGTGATAACAGGAATGGCGCCGTATAAATCAATATTAATTTTCCGTTGTTTAAAACTGGAAAAATCAGGCGTTATTTTCAACCTTATCATATTATCATCACAAAATTTAATGATACTCATCAATAGTGTTTCATCATATATTGAGTCTGAATAATATATCTCCTCTACTCTGTTATTTTCACAAAACTCTTCTAGCTCATCAATATGAAAACAGGGGCAACTTAATTTCTTATTAGACGATTTGGAGTAAAAGAAAGCTTGTAGTTTGTAACCATGCTCATTATTCAGAAAAAATTGAGCAAGTTGTGTAGATTTCTCAGCAGCACCAACAATGACAATTTCTTTATAGTTGTACCCTAGTCTCCTGTATTTTTTAATAAAAAACACCGAAAATATTCTCCATACAAATAAGATTAAATAGCTCAATCCAAAAGTGTAATACAAATGGTCATAAGAGAAGGAATTTGTCTTCAAGGAGAATAAAAGTGTAGAGGTAATAAGAGCATGAACAATCACTGCTTTTAGCAAGTTTGACAGTACCAATTCAAATCTTGAAGCTCGTTCATAGTCAAATAAGCCAAAAAAGAAACCTAATAGTAACCAACTTAAGTTAACAATTACCAATAGAAACAAGTATTTATCAGAAATATCAAGTGAAAAAAACGTAATTCTGTAAGCCAACAAGAAGGCTAAGGTTAGGTGGAAAACATCACCAAAACTGAATAGTAAACGTAATTTTAATGCTTTTACATTCATAAAAACTTGTTAAGAAAAGGCTAAATATAAAGATAGTAAGAATCGGAACTAAATCAAAATTAAATCAGTATTTGCTCATATTGAGATACTATGCTTGAATGCTTATAATTATCATTTATCTTATTTGTATTGATTTTACACCAATCTACATGTTCGGTTTTATTAGTTGAATTGACGATTTTAGTAATATCAGAACTAGAATTAAAATAAAAAGCGTGTTTTTCTAAAATTAGTTTGTTAAAAGAGTTGTCGTTAGCACATATTAAACTATTTGATGCCATGGCCTCCAATAATGACGGATTGGTTCCTCCAACAGTATGTCCATGGAAGTATAAATTTGAATAATACCTTAAGTTGTTTAACACATCAATTGACGAAATAAAGCCTAAAAATATAACTCTATCGTCTTTGAGGTAAGACTTTATTTCCATGCCTAATCTGGTATTCATATTGCCTACTACAACTAACTTTCTAGTTACATTAGAATCGACAAAACCATCAATAATTGTTTTAACATTGTTTTCAGGTTCTACACGAGCAATTATCATGTCGTAAGTATAAGGCTCTAAGTTAAACTGCTTTAGCGATTCAATACTAGGGGCTTTAAATACAGTTGCACCATAGGGGATAAAAGTTGAGTTAACACAATATTTTTCATTTAGATAATTTTTAATTCCAATAGAGTCTGCCACTAATATATCGCTGTATTTTACAGCTAATTTTTCTGCATACTTCAGGAAAAGTTTAGTAACTGAAGAGTATTTAGTTCTTTTCCATTCTAGGCCATCCATATTAGTAACTATTTTGATGTTTTTCTTAAACAAAAAGTTCCAAATCGAACTACTGGTATAACCTAGCTGAAGAACAACATCAAAATCTCTTTTTCTTGAATCTAGAATACAGTTTAAATCGTAGATAAATTGACCTACTGTTCCAATCTTATACTCTGGGTCGAAACAGTGAATGATATTTACTTTTTTCCATTTTTTGTTCTGGAAAGGATGATTATGCGAATTGTAGACAAAAACATCGTGCCCTTGATTAGATAATCCGTCAGATAAGTACTCTGCAAATTGTTCAAACCCTCCATAATTATTGGGGATTCCTCTTGTACCAATAATAGCTAATTTCATTAAGGCTAATTTTTTGCTGGCTTGTATCCTTCTACATTTTCAATTAAAACATTCCTCATAGAATCATCGTCTAATTTTTCATGATTAGTTTTAATGTCTTCAATTAATGAACTTACCTTTTGCCAACTCAAAAAATCTTCATTTGCCTGCATAATTTGAGGGTGCTTTGATTGAACAACATCTTTACCAATCAATAGCTCCTCATACAGCTTCTCCCCCTCGCGGAGACCTGTGAACTTTATTTTTATATCACCCTCTGGGTTTTCTGAGGTTATAGGACTAAGTCCACTTAGATTAATCATGCGGTGTGCTAAATCAAGAATCCTAACAGGTTCACCCATATCTAAGACGAATACATCTCCACCTTTTGCCATAGCTCCTGCCTGAAGTACTAATTGAACAGCTTCTGGTATAGACATAAAGTATCGCGTGACTTTTGCATGTGTAACGGTTACTGGACCTCCCTCTTTGATTTGCCTTCTAAATAAAGGCACTACTGAGCCCGCAGAGTCTAGTACATTACCAAATCGAACCATACTGAAACAGGTATTCGATTCTTCAGAGTTTAAGGCTTGCAACACTAGTTCTGAAAACCGTTTTGACGCTCCCATTACATTTGTAGGTCTTACGGCTTTATCGGTACTTATTAAAACCATATTCTCAATATTGTTGTCTCGTGCACAAACAGCCACATTATAGGTGCCCATTACATTATTGAATACGCCTTCTACTGTATTTTTTTCTACCATAGGAACATGCTTATAGGCGGCCGCATGATATATGGTATCAATCTTATTTTCTTTAATAGCATTTTCAACCTTATTTATTGACTTAACATCCGCCAAAACTGGAATAATTTCACAGTTCTTTTCTCCAAGTGATGTAAGTTCATAATCAATTGAATAAAGATTAAACTCCGAATGTTCAAAAAGGACAATCTTATTGGGTTTCAACTTCAATATTTGCCTACAAAGTTCTGAACCAATACTCCCACCAGCTCCAGTAACTAAAACATTCTTGCCAGTAATGTTTTTCTTAAGTAAAGATGTTTTGGGCTTTACTGGGGTTCTTCCAAGAATATCTTCGACTTGTACATGTCTAATGTTCTCAATAGATACTCTTCCGCTTACTATTTCTGAAAGCGATGGTAATAGCTTTACCTCAACAGGATATTTTGATAATTTTTTAAGTAAATCACGTTTTCGCTGTTCTGACAATGAAGGAATCGCTAACAAAATTGCCTTCACCTTTCTTTTCTTGATAATATCTTTTAAGTCCGAAAAAGGATGAATTCTAGTAAAGTTAATGAATGTTCCTTGTTTACTTTTCTCGTCATCAATAAATGCAATTGGTGCATATTCATGATTTTTCCTTAAGCTTTCTACAATCTGTGCACCAGCACTTCCTGCACCGTAAATGATCGTTGGCTTTCTATCATTTACAAAATTATCCCAAGAGTATAAATATCCCTTGTATAAAAACCGCATGATAATAATGAGAATACTTGAGACAAACCAAAAAATAAGAATAACCGTTCTTGGCATATCTGCTTCTCTGAAAATCATCATGGCAAAACCGACAAAAAGACTTGTTATAGTAATTGACTGAAATGCTGTAACAATAACTTTAGCACCCATAAATTTTAGTACAGATTTGTACAGTCCAAATCGAATAAATAAAGGGATAGATACTAGGGGAATAATCAAAAATATCCAAAGATTAGAAAGAATCTTATCAGGCCACAATACACCTAATCGTAAGGCAAATGATAGCCATATAGCCAACAGCAAAATGATAACATCAGACATTATCATTAACGCTTGCTTCTGCCTTCTTGAAAGATTAGTTAATTGTTCTTTCATTTTTATTTTTGATAAAAACATAAGACACTAATGTAAATGCAATTAGTGCCAATCCCCAAAAGTATGAATTGTTTGGTTTTATAATATGGAATATAACTAAATAATTTATAATGAGCTGACTAATCCCATAAATGACTGACACCTTGAGGTGTGAAAAACCCTTTTCATTTGCTAGTATTTGATACAAATGGCTTCGATGGGGTTTTAAAATATTTTCTCCATTCATTTTTCTTTTAAACATGGTAAGTGCTGTATCCATAGCATATACCATTAACAAGAGCCCATAAAGGGGTTGTTGGGTGAATACAATCAGTTTTATCAAAATGAATAAAATAAGCAAGGCGATGGATAAACTACCTACATCTCCTGAAAAACAAAGGGCTTTTTTTCTAAAATTAAAAAATGAGAAAACAATTACTGAAATAAGCGGTAATACAATTATATCATTATCGATAAAACTCAAACTCTGATTTAAATATAAGAACGACAATAGTATCACCAGACTGTAAGTCGATGTTATGCCATTTATACCATCCATAAAGTTATAAGCATTCACGCCCCCTAGTAGTATAAACAAGATAATTGGAATAACTAAAACTGACACCTCTGGAATAAATTCAGCAATTACTAATAGAGCTGAAATTAGATGTAAAAATAGACGAAGAACTGCTTTTAAGGGTTTTATGTCATCAATAAAACTGACTACAGAAATCAATATTATTCCTAAAGAAAAGAAAGGATAAGAAAATCCAGAAGTTAAAAAGAAAAGTAAAATAGATATTGGAAATACTATCCCTCCTCCTCGAATAGTAACTACATCATGCGAAGAACGATGATTGGGCTTGTCAACAATGTTGTAAGCCTTAGCTATTTTTAAGTAAGCCAACATTGATAGTATAATGACTATAGTACTAATTAAATAAAGACTCATATTGTTTGGCTAATTGTTCATACGAATGGTATTTCTCTACATAGGCTCGACCATTCTGACCTAATTCATTTCTTTCAGATTGAGACATTTTATAAATTTTCAAAATTGCATTAGCAATCTCCTTAGGATTTTCTGGCGGGACTGAAATTCCAGCTTTAGCATCTCCTACTATGTCATTAGCTGAATCGATAGATTGAATAATTGGCTTTGCACTAAATAAGTAATCAAACATTTTATTTGGAGAAATGCCAAATCTAAATAATGGCTGACTCATTAAGCCGATGAAACAAACATCAACATGTTCAACAAGAAATGAAATGATATTTTTTTTAGGAATAGGATCAATTAAAATTAAATTCGATAAATCATTACTAGCCTTATATTTTAAAATTTTTTTCTTTTCACTACCATCTCCTATAATTACAAATGAAATACTATCATTTTTTTTCAAAATATTAGCCGCTCTTGCAAATGAAATTAATGAATTAGCAATACCCACAGCACCAGTGTAAGCTACTATAAATTTATCTTTTGGTAATTGGGTTAATAAATCAATATTAGTCTTTTGAAGAGTTGTATTAATATCAATACCATTAGGAATATGCTTAAACCTATCAATATCCAGTCCATGATGTTTCATATGAGAAAATGCATTAGGCAAAACTGAGACTACATAATCTGAAACTTTATAAGCGAAATTTTCAGTTAACTGAAGTAAGATTACAAATGGATTACTTTTTTTAAATCCGCCGAGCTCTAATATTGTCAAGGGCCAAATATCCCTGACCTCAAATATGAGTTTAGCATTAAATCGCTTAGCCCAAAAATAGGCTTTCCAAATAGGAAATGGCGATATGGATGAAACTATAATTACATCGGGTTTTTCTAGCTTGCGTACATTTACAAAGAAAAGTCTGAATAGAAAAATAAACATACTAAGTACTCTTCCTAAGCTCTTTGAATTACTGTAAACAGGCACTTTTTGCCACAAATAATCTATACCATCAATATTTTCCCTTGTTGATGCCTTGTGCACTTCAGGAGGCTGACTCATCACATGTGAATAAGAGGCAGAAAAAATCGTGACTTTATGTTTCTTAATAAATTCTTTGGCTAATGAATAGCTTCGAAAAGTCATTCCATGCTTAGGCGAACCTGCATACTGATTTATTATCCAAATAACTTTTGAGCCTTGCATTATTTACTATTTTTCGTCTATTAATTTTAACGCAATAATTTTAGATGCCTTACCTCTTCCATATAAGTCAACACTGAATTCATTTTGCTTGTTAGACATTCTTTCAAAACCCTCATTTATTTTATCAATATCGGAGCCAACTAATATATTAAATCCACCTTCTATCAACTCTACCCATTCAGTTTCTTCTCTTAGGGTAACACAATTTTTAGAAAAGAAAAAGGCTTCTTTTTGTAAGCCTCCACTATCCGTCATTACCAACTGACAATGTTCTAACAGGTAAATCATTTCTAAATACCCTACTGGATCAAAGACATGAAAATTAACGTCTATGGACTGACTCTCAATAATATGTTTTGTTCGTGGGTGTATAAGCCAAACAACAGGCATTTTTTTATGAATACCGTTCAATGCGGAAATAATGCTTTTTAAATTATCTAAATCGTCCGTATTTTCTGCTCTATGCATGGTTAGTAAAACAAACTTTTCGGGCAATTCGAAAGGCGGCTTTTTTGCTAAGTCTTTATAATAGAGAGCAGCATCTTGCATAACGTCACCATTCTTTATGATTTGACAATCAATATTTTGAAAGCCTTCGTTGTTAAGGTTTTTGACGGCTTCATCAGTTGGACAGAATAATACATCACTAATTCTATCGGTAAGTATACGGTTAATTTCTTCAGGCATTTTGGTGTTAAAACTTCTCAATCCTGCTTCTACATGCACGACCTTAACATGAAGTTTTTTTGCCGCCAAAGCACCAGCAATGGTTGAATTTGTATCGCCATAAACAAGAACATAATCAGGCTTTTCTTTCAAAATAACTTCCTCAATAGACTCCATCATTCGACCTGTCATAGCTCCATGACTTAAGCTGTTAATAGCCAAATTGTAATGAGGCTTAGGTATGTGTAATTCTTCAAAAAAAACATCACTCATATTAGCATCAAAATGCTGACCTGTATGAATTATTACTTCTTCGATACCTGACACTTCTTTAAACGCTCTGCTTACTGCAGCTGCTTTTATAAACTGGGGTCTCGCCCCTACAATGGTGATTAATTTCATAGATTCTTATATAACTTTAAAAGTTTGTTTTCCTCAATAGTCCAATTGAATTTTTTTAACACCGCCTCTCTTCCATTTTTTCCATAATCATAAACAGTATTATCATTTTCAAAAAGAAAATTTATTTTATTGGCAATTTCAATATCTTTTTCGGGATAAATACAAAAACCACAATTATGAACTTCAATTATTGACTTCCAGAGTTCAAAATTCGAACAAATTACTGGCAATTGGGCAGACATATATTCAAACATTTTGTTAGGCTGTGAATTTATGTGGTTTGGTTCGGCAAAAAAAGTAACTATACCTGCCTTGGATTCGGACAACACAACTTTTGCTTCTTCTCTATTGATAAAGCCTCTATAATCAACGTTTTTCCATCCATCTAAGGATTTCATTCTTTGTTCTAGAGATTTATTTTGAAATTTTCCTGCTAAAACTAAGGTCCCATTAATCTTTTCACAGGCATTAATTAGACTTTCAATACCTCTAATTTCAGTTATACCACCGATATAACATACTTGATTTTTTTTAACAACTGAAGAAGAGGAATCAAATAACTCACCTAATAATGGGAAATTATTTATATCGATAGTATGAGTATTCGATTTAAGAAACCTATCTCTAATAAAAGGTGTAGCAGTAACTACTGCTGAAAATCTCGAAGAAAAGAAATTCTCAAGTTTTTCAATTAAAAAAGAAAGGACTTTCTTGCTTACATTACCTAGATAAGGCTTACTTAATAATTGCCTTGGTAAATCTTCATGAGTATCATAAATGACCTTTTTACCTTTAAGCTTTAACAAATATCCAAAAGGCATCAATTCTGGATCATGAAAATGATAAATATCAGCATCTATTTCAATAGCTTTCTTGTAAACTTTTCTAGTAGTTGTCGTAAAGCGATTCAGCCTACCAGAATCGGTTTTGCCTACATCATAAATACTTACACCTTCTTTATACTCATCGAACAAACCATCGGCCACCACCAAACTAACTTTATAACCATTGGAGGCTAAACTCTGGCATTCTTTTAAGAAAATCCTAGTGTCGTACCTTGTGTGTACAGAAGTTAGATGACATACTTTCATTATTGACGAACAATTGCATTAACATCTCTAAATAACGCTATAACAAAGCCTATAAATAAGAATCCAACTGATAACACTCCAATTCTAAATAATATTCTACTTTTTGGATGCTTAAAAACCGCAAAAGAAGAAACATATGAAAGAGGTTGTAATAATTCTAAATCTCTTTCAATAGACTGTTTTCTTTCGTATAACTGGATTATTTGATTTTGAAGCAATTCACTTTTGTCATTAGCTATTGAAATAGAACTAAGTTCAACATCAGATTTATTTTTTATATTATTTCTATATGATTTTAAATCTTCAATTTCTTCATCTAAATACGCCATTAGCTCAGGGGATTGCTTTTTGAACAAGGTATAATTCTTATTGGCGTAGGCGTTTTTATTAAAATAATTATAAAGCCCATTACTGACTAAAGGTATGGACTGATTGTCTGTGACCTTAATAACTATCTGAAATTGAGACAATTTCTGTCTTCTATTTTCTAAATCTAATTCATACAATTGCTCAGCCTCTATGAACTTTATAGTATTTGCCACTTCCGGAGTTAACTCAAGAATTCTAGCTAAAACCTCATATTCTGAGGATTCAATCACACTACCTACAGCATTAACCATATCAATAGCCACTTTCTGATCTATTATAGGATAGTCTAGCTCAGAAGGGTCAATAATACCTTCAAAATAAGACAGCCCTGAAGTTGCAATAGCCTTAGTTTCATAGTAAGGTGTCTTAGCAAAATCATACGCTAAGCCAAGTAAAAGACCAGTAATGAAAAAGACAGAAATAAATCCCCACTGCCTCTGGAAAAAGTTGAGTAGTGATTTCAATAAATTAAATATATCCATAATGGTAATAATTAAAGTTAATGTTCAACAATCAAGCTGAGCTGTTCTGCAAATGTAAATAATTAAAAAAAGATAAACCGGCCATATAAAAAGAGATGAGCTAGACGAAAAAAGCAGAAGATTAAAAATTATAATCTGTATAAAAACATCATAGTTTGAAGATGCCCAGTTCTTAATTAATAACCAGATATTTAAGCCAATATAAAATAATGTAGCTAATAGACCGCTGTTTATGAGCAATTCAAAGATAAATGAATGTGGATTAATAATGTTATTCAGATTAACATCATTAATTGACTGATAGTATTGAGCTGAATAATCTATACCATATCCAAAGCCATATGAAGGTATTACAGATAAAACAGCATATTTATAAAGAGAAAGCCTAACTAAGGTAGATTGGCGTTCAGTAAAGGATAGGTCAGATTTTAACTTTGCTATATCATCCATTACCTGCATGTACCATGCATTTTCCGAAAAGTATCCGCTAACAAAAAACAGTACTAATCCAAATAGACTGGAGTAAATGATTTTTTTAGGGTATCGGTATGCAAAAAAGAAGAAAGACATAAGAAATGACAACCTACTCTGAGATTTGTACATTATGAACATATGAATTAAAAAAATTGCAACTACAAATACACTAAATAAAGATTTTTTATCGTCGAATACACTTAAAAGGTACATCATCATAAGTGTGAATACAAATGCAAAATCATTTGAGTTAAAATATACTACAGTGGGCACATGACGCATCCACCATGGAGCATCGACTAAATCAGAAGTAGGCAAATGATTACCTGTTTTAATTTCATAAAATGAAAACACAGCATACATCAGGTAGATCAATAACATGATAAACTTACTTGATTGTAAGAATTGTTTTGGAAATGAGAAAATTACAAGATAAAGCGTTAAAATAAAAAATAATAAAAAAGAAAAGTTCAATATCGAATTAAGTTCGTAATGAGCATCAAAAAGTTGAAACCTAATAAATGATACGGCATAGGTGTGAAAGAACATGAAAACAAAAAAGAGGAAAGAATACAATATAATAGGTTGGACTTCAACTTTTTGTTTTAAAAGAATTACTTTCTGAAATAAAACCGTGAAAAAATAGACTAAAGCAATTGGTAAAATTATCCTTAAAGGGTATAAGTTAGGACCAATCCCAAATGAACTCATTAGAAATATTGAAGAAAGAAATATAAAAATAAAAAACTTAGTCATTTTCAATTAATGCTATCTTATCATCAGCCCAAATGAAATAGATGAATAAAAATAAATAGATTGGCCAGACGAACAAACTCGAACTTGATGAAAATAATGAAATATTAAAAAATATAACATGAAACGCTTGTTCATACTTACTCTTTTTTACAAGTAAAAAGAAAATGTAAAAATTCAATATCAAATAACAAAATAACACTACAACACCACTATTAATTAATAATTCTATTTGATAACTATGTGGATTTATAATATTTTTTATTCCCTTGTCACCACGTAGTGACTTATAGTAAAATGACGAAGCATTGACACCGTATCCTAAACCAAAACTATTCTTGACAGAATACAATCCATGTAAATATAAATTTTGTCTTATGTTTTTAGAATTATCATTCTTGCTTAATGTTAGACTTTTTTCTAGAAGATTTAAATTTTGATTGAAACTCGCTGGGAGTTTACTTTTAAAAACAAAAAATAAGATTACTACAAAAAAAGAAAATGAAACAAATTTCTTGGTCTTAAATAGAGCAAAATATAGCATTATTACAATTAGACTAATTCTACTTGAAGTATAAAAAACTATTGCTAAGTGAAGAATTGTGACAATTATTATTAAAATATTAAACTTTAACTTATAGTGAGTTAATAAAAAAATAAACATTAGAGTAAAAACACATGCTAAATCATTTGGATTTGTAAAAAATCCAGTTGGAATATTAATATTCGTAGCATGAAATATTGAAGAAGAGAAATGGAATCCTGTTATAAATTCAATTACGCAAATGACAACAAAGACGATGTACATAAATAGTACAGACCTTAGTAATATTTCAAAAAATCGTTTAAAATCTATCTCATAAATTAATAATAAAGTACTCATCAATATGAAAACCATTAAAAAATTAAATAGATCATTAAAATCTGGAATAATGGATAATGAAACATAGCCAACAATTGATGACAAAACAGTTAAAATAAAATATAAAAAGGTGAAGACCCAGAAAAATGTTTTGAGTAAGCTGGACTTTGATTTTTGTTTAGATTGAAGGTAAAAAACTGAAGTAAAAAGAAATACAACAGGAGTAATAATTCTCAACGGGTAAAATATATTAAATGAAATAGCTGGCCCAATAAAAACACTAGCTACAAACAAAAAATACAAAAATTGGATTATTTTTTTAAGCATTAATACTGTTTAGTTCATCATTATATATCTTAGTTAACTTTTCAGCAATAACACTTTCTGAAAAATGATCAACAGCATATTTGCGAATAGTATCTGGATTATATTTTTTAGAATAAATAAGAGCCATATTCTCTCCAAAACTATCAAAATCTGAGAGTATTCCTACTTCATCATTGGTAACAATAGATTCAGGACCCCCACATTTGGTAGATAATACTGGTGTGCCACAAGACATTGCCTCAATAAGTACTACACCAAAGGTTTCATGAAAGCTAGATAAAACAAAGCAATCCGCCTTTTGCATCAATAACCTGACATCTTGTCTAGTCTTCCTCCCTAATAATTCAATCTGATTTTCTACACCAAGCGAACGGCTATAGTTCATCAGAATATTTGC
>Ga0233432_10000442_pt1 | contig 40093 bp, 29 predicted proteins | sample SI_122_August201_6_FD_179870 | JGI IMG/M metagenome (GOLD analysis project Ga0233432, IMG submission 179870) | Seawater microbial communities from Saanich Inlet, British Columbia, Canada - SI_122_August2016_10_MG | ecosystem: Environmental > Aquatic > Marine > Inlet | place: Canada: British... | reverse complement strand
ATTTTCTCCTTTGGGGAGAGGGAGACTTTCGAGTTGGTCCCAATAAGGGTCAAACTCGTGATTGCCACAGGCAAAAAATAAGGGAATTTCTAAGGCTTGTAATAATTCGATCTGCATCTCGGTCATTTGGCGAAGCACGTCTCTGTTTTTGCCTTGAATGGCGTCACCTAGGTACCAGATTTGTTCACATTTCATATCCAATGAATGGAAATCATCGGTTGCTGTTGTCAGGCAATCTCTGGCGATGGAGAGGTCAGATTGTTGTAGATCAGAGATGATCCAAACTCGATGGCGAACTCTATCGGCGATGCCAGTTCGGAGTTGATCGTAAATATCCATGTTTCGATTTGTGATCCAGGTGATTGGACATGCGACAATCTAGAAATGAAGGAGTAGAGTCTACCTGAGATATCGCATCGATTCCATTCAACAATGGCATATGAATATCTATGATATTGACGACAGCACCACGATCGGATTCAATGTAATCGTGGTTCAACATTTCTAGCCACGTTTTTATTAGAAAACGACTGGATTTGTCATCAACGATAAGAGTGGGTTTGCCCAAGGATCGAAAAAATTCAGTTCTGTAAAAGGATTAGGCCAAAAATATCTGGGGGCACAGCCAGTCTTTTGACCCTATTACGCCTAAAGGTGGCCTTGAGTAGAGCCGTGTATTTTTATTCTAAGGGCGAGTCTTTGGGTTGGCTTCATTTTTAGAACTGAGAATCGGATCAATCAACCATGAAAAGCAGAATCTTCTCTGTATTTCTGTTCCTTGCCAGTCTGGGTACTCTATTGGCCCAGAATAAGTCCATTGGAGGTCACCCCGACTGGATGATCACAAAAATGGACCCAAAAAGCAAGGTGTTAGAAGGGACAGCACCCTACGCAGCTCTTAGGGTATCTGTCTTGATCGGAGGTGAGCGAACGATGGCCGCCATGCAGCCACATGGCAAAAAGATGAAATTCATCTTTTATGGAATTGATATGAGAAATGGCCAAGGAGTCATTGAGTTGGAATTGGTCGTATTAAAGGGAGCGAATACCGAGAAGAAACATATTCACAGGATCAATACTGGCCTGTCCCGAAAGGTCGATCGAGATGGAGATGGAGTGCCCGACACAAAAGATAGAGATATTGATGGGGATGGGGTCCCAAATGGAGCAGACCCTCACCCTCTCCTCAAAGGGTTTAAAGCAGGTCTTCGACTCGGTGGTCATCCACAATGGTACCTCATGGAAGGATCTAGTCTGACTAAAATCAGGGCAATGTTGCCAGTCTCCGCTATCTCAGTTCATGTGACTCGTCTCGATGAGGAAAAGAAGGGTTCGCCATTTGAAATGGAATCAAGACAGTTCTTGATGATGAGACTTGATGGAAGGGTGGATAACCCCCAAGGCTATATCATGACGATGAAGGTCTTAGAGAGTGGAGCAGAGAAAGTCTACAAGCACAGTATCCCTGTTGATTTTGATTTCGAGTCTTTAAAAACGATACCAACTGTTGAGGAGTCGGCCATCAATACGTCATTGGACATTCCTCAGGAGTTTCCCTTTAAGGGAGATCATGGTGAGAATTGGCTGTTGAGAAGAATTGGAGACGTCCCCCCAGAGGAGGATATCTACAGATTTAAGGATGGGGATTTAAGGGTTTACATCACGGGCTCATCTCTTTCTGAAGAGGGAAAGTACATGGCTGAAGAGAAAAAAAGAATTTTTGTCAAAGTTAGTTCAAGGGATCTCCGTAAAGGTGTGACTAGATCCAGGGACGGGATTACACTTTATACTGAACCTTATTTCGCTAAGACATCATCCGAGTTGCTCTACTCGGCAAAGCTTGAGAAGTACCTTGATATAAACTCTATCAAAAGTGCTAGGAAGAGAAAGGACATCGAGGCGAGTTCTGCTTTTGAGAAAATTCAGATAGAAGAGGAGTTGACGGAAGAACAGACTCAGGTGTTGGAGAAGAAACTTCAGTCTATCTTTAACATTCATTGGCAAGAGGTTCAAAATATCGAATCTACAGAAGGCACCTTACGTGTGGGGGATTTGAAGAGGTATGCAAAGAAGACCTGGCTTAGGAGCCTTTCTGACCTTCAGAAGTCAAAGCTACAGGAAAGTTTTCGAGGGCGCCATGTTCAGGCAACGATGACAGTCACCTCTGTTAAGCCTGAGCCAGATCGTGAAGGGTTTTACTCGGTAAAGGGTCAGGTTTACAATGCTGGGGCCATCTCAAATAGAAAAATCAAACAGCAGTGGCTGTTTGAAGTGAGGACAAAAAACTCCAAAGCCTTAAAATTGCGAATAGGGGAAGAGTATTCCTTTCAAGCTAAAACAACTCAACTTCACGACCCGAAGATTGATGTGAAAGAGGAGTCCTATTTCTTATCGGCGATAGCAATAATTGAATAAGAGCCCATTCTTTCGGCAAGAATTCTGTTTCTATGTCAGATAAAGAAGGCCATTATAAAAACCTTAAGGATCCAGAGTTGAATGGGCTGTTACTGAGGATCGGAACCTCTGCTAAAGGATTCGAATCCTCCAGTTAGAGAAGGGCCACTGGGAAATTCTGTTCCCGGGAGAATATAGAATCAAGAGTCGAGGATATTATGATGACCTCCAGACTGTATTTCGTCATGAACCTTTTGAGTTCGAACCATGGGGGCTAACGTGCCTTCATGACGCCGGTTATTAAGATTAAAAAAGGAAGGGAGCATTTCCTTCTTCGTGGGCATCCATGGGTCTTTGCTGAATCTCTGCTTGAGTCTCCCAATCTCCCCGCGGGTGCGGTCGTTGAAGTTCATGACTCAAACGATCATTTTTTGGCCATGGCCTTCTATAATCAGCACTCTTCCATCATGCTCAGGGTGCTCACTAGGAATAGGATTCAGATTGATCAGGCCTGGTTCAAAGAGCAGCTGATAGCTTCCATTGCCCGGCGGGATAAATGGAAAAAGGACGACCACGAGATTCAGAGATGGGTTGCTTTTGAGGGCGATGGAATTCCGGGTTTGATTGTCGATCGCTACGGAGATTATTTTATCTTTCAGATTCTCAGTGCGGGCACTGAAAATTTTCGGGAGACCATCCTACAAACTCTTAGCGAATATGGTCCTCTGGGAATCATCGAACGAAGTGACGAAAAGGTGCGGGAAAAGGAAGGCTTGGAGGAACGAAAAGAGATCTGTTGTGGTCAACTGCCCCCCAAGGATTGGAGAGCGAAAGAGCATGGCATCAGCTACACCATCGACCTCTGGCAAGGCCACAAAACCGGCTTCTACATCGACCAAGCTACGAATCGACAGAAAATATGCTCACTCGGAGCTGAGGGGGGAAAAGTATTGAACTGTTTCTCCTACACAGGTGGCTTCACTCTCAATGCACTCAAAGGAGGAGCTCACTCTGTGACCTCCGTTGACACGAGTCTCCCTGCTTTGGAAATTTTGGAGGAGAACCTGCAGGAAAATGGTTTTGATCCTGAAAAGAATGAACAAATCCAAGGTGATGTTTTTGAAGTCTTGAAGTCTTTTTCGGGACAGAGTTTTCATGGTGTGATTCTGGACCCTCCAAAATTTGCAAGTCGTAAGCAACATGTGAAGAACGCACTCAAAGGGTACAGGGAACTCAATGTGCTGGGTATGAAACTGGTTAGCGTTGGAGGTTGGCTCGCTACGTTCACTTGTTCAGGACGCATTTCACGTGAGGAGTTTCAACATGCCGTTGAAGAAGCGGCATTGAAAGCTGGTCAGGTTTATGTCATCGAAGATGTCCTCACCCAATCCGAAGACCATAGCGTTCGGCTTGGTTTTTCAGATTCCCTCTATCTTAAAGGGCTACTCTTACGGCGAGTAGAATAGCTTTAAGCATGAACGCCTCTGATTCAGAAGACCTTATCGTTGAGATAGAAAAATGTGTGCATGGAGGTGATGGACTCGCTAGGCACGAAGGCAAAACCTATTTTGTCGAGGGTGGTGTCCCCGGGGACATCGTCAGTCTATGTTCGGTAAAACAGAAAAAAAGGAGTTTCTTTGCGGAGATAAAGGAAGTGATTCGTTCCTCTTCCGATCGAAGAGAACCGCCTTGTATTCATTACAAAGATTGTGGAGGTTGTGACTGGCAGCAGATGACGCATGAGGCACAGCTGAAAAGCAAGATGTCGATTTTCAAAGACACTCTCCGCTTCATAGGTGGAATCGACCATCCTATTCAGATTGAGAGCGTCTCGGGAAAGGAGTGGAAATATCGTCACCGGGCACAGTTCAAAGTTGAAGGCGATGCGGTTGGGTTTTATGCGAGGAAGAGTCATCGTGTGGTGGAGATCAACGCTTGCCAGGTCCTCACAGATGACATTAACGACTCCCTAAACTCGATTAAAGAGAACGCTCCAGATAACGTCAGTCAGATTAAAATCTTTTCCTCTTTGAACGGAAAACTGGCAACTGAGCCTTTGCTCTCTCAGATAAGCACGAAGAAAGTGGAGACCGAGATCAATGGTGTACGTGTGATGGTCTCAGGAGGAGGTTTTTTCCAACAAAACCGTGAGCTAACCCCTCAGTTAGGTGCTTGGGTAGCTGAGTCACTTATGGGTGATTATGGGATTGATCTTTACGGGGGCAGTGGTTTTTTCTCGTGGATGATTCACGACCGAGTGAAAGAGGTCCTGCTGGTGGAAAAAGAACCCGAGCTGATTCATTTGGCAGAAGAGACGACCAAGCTGAATAATATCAAAAATGTCAAAACTCACTGCATGACAGCTGAGAAATTCTTTTCTTCACAGCATTTCAAAAAAATCAGAGAAGATGCGACTCTGATTCTCGACCCCCCTCGGGGAGGACTTCATAAAAAAATACTCCCTCAGTTAGCGAAACTCAAATGTGCGCGAATCATCTACGTCTCCTGCGATCCAGCGACCCAAGCTCGAGACATCAAATCTCTGTGTTCAGCAGGCAAATTCGAGATCAAAAAAGCGGCTCTTTTTGACCTCTACCCCAATACTCATCACATGGAAAGCGTGATCATTTTGGACCATCATCAGAAGTCTTAGGGCACTTGTTTTTCATGTAGGGTCAGCTCAGAGGAGCTTAAACTGCCCAAGAGAAGAGATGTATGTGCAAGAACAAGTAACAGGAAGAGTCTATTCGTAGAATCCCACGGGGGACACTCTCAGTACCGATTGGGTCTCGATTATTTCCATTTTTATAGCTTATCTTTTATCGACTAAGCATAGAATAACACCTATGGGGTTAATCGTCATAAATTGAGCATTCGCCAGTCTATGTTTCGCTGGGAACTTCGAATCCAAGGCGTTGTTCAGGGAGTGGGCTTTCGGCCATTTGTTTATCGATGTGCCCTTGAGCACGACATGCGGGGGTGGGTCCGAAACGACAATCATGGGGTCATCATCGAAGTTGAGGGCTTAAAGGAAGGTTATCAGAAGATTTTTGAGGACCTTAAGCATCATGCTCCTCCCTCATCACATATCCGGTCTTTAGATGTAAAAGAGATCACACCCAAAGGTGACCATTCTTTTGCCATTCTTCCGAGCCAAGCCTCTGGAGAGTCATCTAATCTCAGCATCTCACCGGATTTGGCTTTATGCCACAACTGTCTTGATGAGTTCCGGAGTCCGAAGGACCATCGCTACAGCTATCCTTTTATCAACTGCACTTACTGCGGACCCCGTTTCACTATCGCCAAGGGTGTGCCTTACGATCGCCACACGACGACGATGTCCTCCTTTGATCTTTGTGACCTGTGCAAAAGAGAATACGAGGATCCCCTCGATCGTCGTTTTCATGCCCAACCCATAGCTTGCCCTGAGTGTGGACCTCAGGTTCAGTTACTCAGTAGCCATGGTGATCAGCTAGCGACGAATGAAGAGGCGATGGCTAGGTCTTCTCAACTCCTTGAAGATGGAGCAATTCTTGCTGTAAAAGGAATTGGTGGCTTTCATTTCATATGTTCAGCTATGAGGGAAGAAACGGTTCAGGTTCTTCGAGAGCGAAAAGGCCGAGACCAAAAACCATTGGCCATTATGACGAGAGACCGAGAGCAAACTCTGAAGCACGTCCACATGGATCAGCAGGAATGGGAATGGCTCAGTTCTCCAGCGGCTCCGATTGTCTTGTTAGACCGAAGAGAAGATTCGCCTTTGGGCACTTGGGTGCACGGTGATCACCCGGCCTTAGGTGTCCTCTTGCCCTACACACCGATTCACCATGCGCTCCTCCAGCACGGCGAGGGGCCTTATATCGCCACAAGTGCAAACCACAGTGATGAGGCCTTGTGCTATGAAAATACTGAAGCCCTTGAAAAACTTTCTGAAATCGCCGACGCCTTCTTAATTCATGATCGACCTATTCATATTCGATGTGATGACAGTGTCATGAAGGTTTTTAGAAATCGTCCATTATTCTTGAGACGTAGCCGAGGCTTTGTGCCACTAGGTATACCAACGGACACGTTTTTTAAGCACTCTGTGCTCGCCGTTGGTGGAGAATTAAAGAACACCATCGCCCTCTCACGAGGTCATGAGATCCTTGTGAGCCAACACCATGGGGACCTAAAAACGGCCTCGGTTTACGAGAGTTTTAAGAAGTCCTGCGCCCATTTTCAGGCCATCAATGGAACAGAGGCTGAGTGGGTGGTCTGTGACCTTCACCCCCAGTATCTTAGCACTCAGTTCGCAGAAGAGAATTATTCAAAGGACCGACGGATTGAGACTCAACACCACCACGCCCATATCGCAGGACTGATGGCTGAGCATCGTTATTCTGGAGCTTGTATCGGGGTGGCTTTAGATGGAGCTGGGTTTGGCCCAGATGGCACGGTTTGGGGCGGTGAGGTCCTGATCTGTGATCGCAGAGACTACCTTCGTCACGGGAGACTACGCCCTTTCTCTTTACCCGGAGGTGATGTCGCTGCTAAGCAACCATGGCGGTGTGCTTTGAGCTTGCTTGTCGAAAGTGGAGTGGAATACTCTCTGGCGGATCTAGTTAAATTATGGACTCTTCCCGAGGCTTCATTGAAAACCGTTGAAACCATGATCCTCAAAAATCTTAACAGTCCCAGGACCAGCAGTGCCGGTCGACTCTTTGATGGAATCGCGGCTCTTTTGGGATTATGTACCCATTCCTCTTATGAAGGCCAGGCCGCCATCATGCTTGAACTGGCTGGTGGTTCATCTTCGTCATTAGATGTTCACGCCTATCCTTTTGAATTGAATAAAAACCAGGATCTGATGGAGATTGATTATCGCCCGGCCCTACGAGAGATTTATCGAGATATTTGCAGGGGAAAGAGCCCTAGAGAGGTTAGCCAAGGGTTTCACCATGGCTTGGTCAATGGTTTGGTTCAGTCTGTGTTGGAGGCCTCGGAACGATACTCGATATCGACGGTCGCCCTATCGGGTGGATGCTTCTTTAATCAATGTTTGATTGAGTTGATGGAATCCCAATTGATAGAAAATGGAATGAAGGTCTTGGTTCACCGACAGCTCCCTCCGGGAGATGGCGGGCTTTCCGCTGGTCAACTGATCATCGCCCACGAAGTTATTGAGGAGAACCCGTCATGTGTTTGGCAATACCGATGAAAGTCATCCGGCTCCTTCAAGGGAAGGGAACCGTTGATATTGGAGGGGTGCAACGCGAAGTCGATTTTTCTCTTCTTGATGGCACAAAGGAAGGTGATTATGTTCTTGTCCACGCTGGCTTTGCCCTCAGTCGCATCGACGAAGAAGAAGCGATCAGGAACCTCAAAACCTTTGCTGAATTAGGTCAGCAACTTCCTCCGCAAGGAGACGTGACATGAAATATTGTGAAGAGTTTCGTTCTGCTGATGGAGCATCAGCATTGATTTCAGAGTTGAACCGGATTCCAGCACCCGACCGAAAATATAAGGTTATGGAAGTCTGCGGCGGACACACGGTCTCAATCTTCAAATATGGAATTCGACAAGTTTTGCCCGATTGGATGGAACTGGTCAGTGGTCCTGGCTGCCCAGTCTGCGTGACTCCAGTCAGCTATATCGATAGAGCCATCGCCCTTGCAGGTGAGGAGAACGTGATTATCGCGAGCTTTGGAGACCTGATGAGGGTCCCCGGGACTGAGTCTTCCCTTCTGCAGGTCCGAGCCGAAGGTGCTGATGTACGCATGTGCTATTCACCAACAGATGCCTTAAAAATCGCCAAAGATGAGCCCGACCAGCGAGTTGTTTTCTTAGGGATTGGTTTCGAAACCACGGCACCGACCACGGCTTCGGTAGTTAAGCAGGCACAGGAACAAGGGCTTCAGAATTTTTATGTCTTGAGTGCACATAAGACGATGCCAAATGCGATGAGGGCTTTGGTGTCCAGTGGAGAGTTGGGGATTGATGCTTTTGTTTGTCCGGGTCATGTTTCCACCATCACGGGAACGGGCATGTACGACTTTCTAACGAAAGAATTTTCCACCCCTTGTGTCGTATCAGGTTTTGAGCCTTTGGATATTCTTCATTCTCTGGTCTACATTGCTCGTCAGTTCTCAGAATCCCGAAGTGAAGTTGAGAACACCTATTCAAGAGTCGTTGTGCCTGAGGGCAACGCCAAAGCCCAGGCGCTCCTCCAAGAGGTCTTTGATGAAGTTGATATGGAATGGAGGGGGTTTGGGAGCATTCCCAAGAGCGGACTTGTCTTGTCCGATCAATATCGGCACTTCGATGCTGAACGAGAGATCGCCGTTAGCTTACCGGAATCGAGGGAGCATCCGGGATGTATCTGCGGAGAAATCATGCGTGGGGTCAAGACACCGAAGGACTGTTCTTTGTTCGGAACCGTGTGCACTCCGGATTCACCGACAGGTCCATGTATGGTGAGTGATGAAGGAAGTTGTGCTACTTATTTCCAATACGCTAGAGAATCGTGAGCAAAGATCTGATCAACCTTTCCCATGGAAACGGGGGAGCTTTTTTCCATGAACTCCTCAATAAGGTTATCCATCCAGCTTTTTCTCCTGAAGGGAGTGAAGCCCAAGACCCGGGCGATGCTTACCTGCTTGAACCGAATCAAGGTGCTTTGGCCTTCGCAACGGACACCCATGTCATCTCCCCTCGATTCTTTCCTGGTGGTGATATTGGTAGCCTAGCCGCTCACGGAACGATGAATGATCTAGCGGTGATGGGAGCTCGCCCCCGTTGGCTCAGTTGTGGCTTGATTTTGGAGGAGGGGTTTGAAATTGAGGAGCTGAAAAATATTCTCGAAAACTTAGCCAAAGCTGCTAAAGATGATGGCGTAAAGATTGTCACCGGAGACACCAAAGTTGTTGAGAGAGGAGCAGCTGATGGTCTCTATATCAATACGTCTGGTATTGGCACGCTTTGTCCCAACGCGCCAAAGGGGATCAGTTCTGTGCGAGAAGATGATGTCGTCATCGTGAGCGGAACTTTGGGAGACCACGGGTTGGCCATTTACTCCCGACGCGAAGGGATCAGTATGGAGAGTGACCTCACCAGTGACAGTGCTTCGATATGGCCCCTCGTTGAAAGAGCCATGGAGGCTTGCTCAACCATACGGTGCATGCGAGATCCAACGCGAGGAGGTTTGGCCACAACTCTCAACGAATGGTGTGTTGGAAAACCTTGGGGAATTTTACTGGATGAAAGTAGCATTCCTCTTAGGGATTCAGTCAAAGGCCTTTGTGAATTATTAGGCTTTGATCCACTATATGTCGCCAACGAAGGGAAGGTGATCATGGTTGTTCCTCCGGAAGAAGCTAACCGGGCCCTTGCCTCTCTGAAATCCCACCCTTTGGGTCAAGATGCCGCTGTCATCGGTCGTATTCGAAGTCAGTCAGCCGGCAAAGTTTGTCTGCGAACTCCCATCGGTGGAGAACGTATTGTCGACATGCTACGTGGCGACCAACTCCCTCGGATCTGCTGATGCACGAGATGAGCATTGCCGAAAGCATATTGGAGATTGTTAAGGAGGCCCTCAAAGATCATTCGCCTCCTCCTCAAGTTCAAGAAGTACGATGTGCGGTTGGAGTTCTCAATGCTGTTATCCCAGAGTCCTTGAGTTTCTGTTTTGAAGTCATCCGAACTTCATGGGCTCCTCTTTCTTCGGCGGAGCTGACGATTAAAATGATTCCATTAAAGGTCTTCTGTTCTGACTGTGGGATCACCAGAGAACAACTAGAACCTATCCTGATCTGTCCTGAATGTTCAGCGCCAGCTGAACTTAAAGAAGGTGAAGGAATCATCGTAGAAAGTGTCGAGGTAGAAGAGTCATGAAGATTGAAATCATCAAAGACGTGATGGAGAAGAACAAGAAGGTCGCACATAAGGTGCGCGAACGACTGGCCGAACACAAAGTTAAAATGGTGAACCTGATGAGTGCTCCAGGATCAGGCAAAACCACCCTTCTCGAAAAGTGGGTACCAAGGATCATCGATAGTGGAATTCGTTGTGCTCTACTAGAGGGCGATGTGGCGACCATGAACGATGGCGAACGACTCAGCGTATTGGGTGTGCCTGTGTGCCACATTTCTACGAAAGACTGTGGAGGGAGTTGCCATATTGCAGCAAATGTGGCCCTAGCAGCTCTCGATCGTCTCGATTTGGAAGCTCTCGATCTGATTCTTTTGGAAAACGTCGGTAATCTGATCTGTACAGCTGAGTACGATACGGGAGCTGACTTGAACGTCGTGGTACTCAGTATAACTGAGGGAGAGGATAAACCTTTGAAATACCCACGTATGTTTCAGGTCAGCAAGGTCGCCCTTCTCAACAAAATGGACATTGCCGAGGTTTTGGAAACCGATATTGCCCTGATTCGAAAAAACATTCTTTCCATTCAGCCCGAAGCGAAGATCCTTGAAATTTCTGCTAGGAAAGAGAACGGCCTCGATGACCTTCACTCCTCCATCATGGCTGAACTGGGCTTCGTCTCAGGTTCATGAAAGACTAAGAGAGATTTTTCATAAAGTCACAGGCAACATCAATATAGTCCTGGAACTTTTCTTTTAAAACCGAGCTCAGTTCCATCTCATCACTGAGAGATTTTGGTTCGATGCCCAAAAAATAAATGGAAGGCAAGGGGTAGTTGAGCTGCGCTCCTAAATCGATGACCTTTAAGACATCTCCTCCATGGGTGGAAAGCGTATCCACAGTCTTGAGAGTCTCGACCTCATCTCTGGAGAAAAAACGATAATCTCCGGGCTGAGCTCCCATCTTAACACAGTCGACCACCAAGATATTCTCAGTGTCGGCATTGCAGTAAAAGAGAATATTTGTGAGGTTCCCCCCCATCTCGACAACCTTGAAGTTCGTCGCCAAACCCTTTTCATCGATGTGCTCCGCGATACGAAGTCCCACCCCGTCATCTTCTTGGGTGTAGGTTCCGATGCCGATGAGGACATTCATTCAAATAAACCTGACCTTGAGGAAATGGGTCGAACATGAGATGCAGGGATCGTAAGCTCTCACCAGCATCTCGAGAGCAAGGGTCATTTCTTCTTCGCTCTTATTCTCATCGAGAAGTTTGGGAACCAAGGCTTCCATGTCTTTTTGAAGATTACCATGATTCTGATTGGTTGGGATAATACAGTTCCCCTTCTGACAGATTCCCTCTTTGTCATAGATATAACTGTGGTAGAGAATCCCTCGGGGGACTTCGGCAGCCCCGACCCCTTCTCGGTCGTAGACTTCTGGCAGAATCAGCTGTTCTTCCTTCACTCCTTCTTGAACGAGTTCATCGATGAGTCGAATGCTGTCATAGACATTATGAACGATTTCAATGACCTGAGCGGCGGTGTTGAGGTAGGTGTTGAAACAGAGAGGTTTCATGCCCAAGAGTTCAGCGACCTTCTTGGCCTCAGGATGAAGCTGTTCGTAATTGTTATTGAATCTAGCCAAAGCCCCTGCCATGTAACTATCCATTTGATTACGAGCATACTTAGCCGTTGAAAGAGGTGACACATACTCGTTTGTGCAACTACGGTAATCTGCGATATCGTATTTGGAGATGGACCCATCGGGCATGATGGTTTGAATGACGCCATCGTAGAGGGCGTATTCATCATCATCATGGAGAGCCATGTACTCAGTTTCCCTTTCGAATTGTGGGAACTTTGGGGCAAGGCTCGCCACGAGGTCTAGAACGCTATCTAGCTTTGGAGCTATTTCTGTGACCATTTGCTCCCTGAGTTTGATCAGTTCGTCGTCTGTAGGAAAAGCTGAGAGTCCTCCTGGAATCACCTTTGTCGGGTGTGTGGTACGTCCTCCGATCAGGGCTCCCCATTCATGTCCAAATCGCTTCAGCTGTAGGGCAAGAGAAACGATCTCTGGGTGAGTTTCAACCAGAGGGAACACGGAGGGAACGCCAAGTAAATCAGGTGCCACCAGAATTAAGGAGTGCAGGATGTGAGAGTCGTAGTTCTCTGCGTGTTTTAGGAGTGTTCTCAGTTTCTTGGTCTGTGGTGTGACCTGAATCCCTAAAGCGTGCTCTGTTGCCTTAACCGAGGCTAGCGTGTGACCGATGGAACAGATTCCGCAGATCCGACTCGTGATACGAGCAACTTCGGAGTAGTGCCGACCTCGAACCATGGCTTCGAAGAACCGAGGAGATTCCGGGACTTGCCACTCACACTGTTCGATGGAACCGTTTTTCGTGTTGACGAGAATATTACCGTGTCCCTCGACTCGGGTGACATGGCGAACATTGATAGCGATGTCTTTCATTGGGCGTCACTCCTTTCATTGGCCGTAAACATACGGGAGAGAGATTCCGCACGATACTCGCTGAGATTCCCTTTTTCCATTAACACGTCTTTCAGGGTATCCTCCTGAGCATTAGGTACAAATCCTCGACAGGCCTCGCAGGGAATACCATGGGCAGGGCAAGGAGCTCCACAGCCAGCTCGAGCAACGAGACCTAAGCAATGCTCTCCGTTATGATAACGGCAGATAGTCTGATTAAATTTGCACTCCACACACACGGGGTGTGTCGGTAGAGTTGGGGTCGTGCCATGAAGAAGTTGGGAGATGATGTTGATGAGTTCTGCCCTGTCGATGGGGCACCCTGGCACCGTGTGATCCACCTTGATGGCATCAGAGATGGGCCTTGCCTTCTGGGAACATAAGTGTGCCCTGTTGGCGTCTTTTCCATAAACTTCTTCGAGATAGTCGCTGGTGTGGTTTTTTAGAGCATTAACTCCACCCGTGACCGCGCAGGCACCGTAGGCGATGACGACTTCGGAACGATTCCGAATCTCCTCAAGGCGACCTCTTTCAGACTCCCTGCTGAAGCTCCCTTCGATAAAAGCGATATCGAGAGGTTCTTTGGCCTTTTCAGTCATGGCCTCTCTGAACTCAACAATTTCGATGTGCTCTAGGAGAGCCAGAAAGGCTTCGTCTCCATAATTGGTGAGTTCGATCTGACATCCCTCGCAGGAGGTAAAATCAAAAAAGGCTACTTTTGCTTTGCTCATCAGAAGGCCTCCTCTAAATGTTCGATCTGATGGAGTCCAAAGACGGGTCCATCGATACAGACATATTTGTCATTGATTTGGCAGTGCCCACATTTACCGATGCCGCATTTCATTCGACGCTCTAAGTCCACATAAACGTGGTTGTGAGGAATACCAATTTTGTCGAGTTCGGCAATCACGAAACGATACATAACGGGTGGACCGCAGATGATCACTCGGGTGTCAGAAGAAATGTTGGTCTGCTCGAATAAACTTGTGATCACGCCGACGTTGCCTTTCCAATTGGCATCGGGATGGTCGACGGATTCATAATAATCTACGTCATCACTACTTTTCCATTTCGCGAGATCATCGAGGAAGAGTTGATCCTTGGGGGACCTTGAGCCAAAGAAGAGATGAAAATCATTGAACTCCCACCTTCGGTCAAGAATGTACTGTATGAGACTTCGGGTGGGGCAGAGCCCAATTCCACCAGCAACGATAAGAATATTCTCTCCTCGTAAGAGGTCCAAATCGAAGCCTTGCCCTAAGGGGCCTCTTATGAAAAGGCTATCACCTTTTTCCTGATTCACGATGGCACTGGACACTTTTCCTACTTTTCTCACGACAATATCAAAAGTGTGCGTGCGCGTGGGTGAACTGGCAACGCCGATGGGTATTTCTCCATAGCCAAAGAGTGACACTTCTAATATTTGCCCAGGACTGAAATCAAGGGACTCATCATTCTTGAGTTTCAGAGTGAAATGTTTTTCATGTTCGGTGACCTGTTCGGCACGGATGATTTCAGCTTCTTGGGGAAGGAATACGTTGTGGACGCTATCGGAGCACTTACAAGGATGGCTCATCTTAGGCCTCCATGATGGTTGAGATGATCTTCAATGGGTCAGCTATATCCGGTACACAATTGATGGAGCACCTTCCACATCCGACACAGGCTGGCGAACCGAATTTTTTATTCAGGTAGGCGGCCTTACGCATCACCCGATGACGAAAGCGGTCGCTGCGGTGATCTCTGAATCGTTCGCAAGCTCCTCCGCCAAGGGAAACTTTGCAGAAGTCTTCCATAAGACACCCATCCCAGACTCGATATCGACGCCCTGACTTCTGGTCGATGTTCCACTCATCCTGCACATCGAAACAGTAGCAGGTGGGGCAAGTTGTGTTGCAGGAGCCACATGAAAAACATCTGTCGGCCAGTCCATTCCACAGCTCAGGGTCATTGAAACTTTTGCGGGTTTTCTCAGCAATCTCTTCGGTCGAGTAAGGCAACGTATTGGCACAATCAAGATGGTCTCTTTCCCTGACGCGTCTGGCTTCTTCTTGCTGCTCTGAAGTGACCGTTGTAAATATCGCCTCATCTAGTAGGGACTCACCTTTTTCTGTGAGGATTTCGATATGAAACCCACCGGAGATTTTTGTGAAGAAAGCATCATGCCCATTTTCTGCGAGGTCTCCTCCTGCAGAAGCATGAAATGCCCGAGGTGCCTGACTCTGAATGTTGGTAGCAATGATGATTGTGTTTTTTCTGTTCTGCAGATAGTTGTTGTCGGCGTGCTTTTCTTCAAAGAGGATGTCCAGCATCCTGATGCCTTTTACGTCATAGTAATGAACGCCGAAGAGGACTTGGTTTCGGTTTTCAATGCCACTTTCGACACCTTCGGGAGAAAAAGTCAGAAGCGTTTGATTCTCTGGAAAGATCGCCTTTTTTGGAGGAAGAATCGTCACGTCATAATCGAGTCGAATCTCCTCGACCTTTTTGATTTCCTCGAATAGGAAATGTGATTTTTTCTCAACTGGAGCGATCAGTCGATACTTAGACCTAAGGTTTTCGAGAAAATGAAGGTACTCGCCTTCGTTTAGGAAGTAATGAGCGACGGAAACTCCGTTGCTTAAGGATTGATGGTTTCCCATTTGGACCCTCTCTCGACGCATCCTCTATAATAGGATTTTAATATCCCATTAAGGAAGTTCAAGTCATTTTTAGGTGAAAGTGAGAGAGCAGGGGTTGAGTGAAGAGGAGTTTTCCTATGTTGAGAAGTGAGATAGAAAACCCAAAGGCACCTTCAGATGATCAAACTTATTAACATGAATCGAGACCTATTAAAGACCATCTTTGCGCCCTTCTTTATCTTTCAGCTGATGGTTCCGCTGACAGCAGAAACGGTTGAGGTGGTCATTGACTCCAGTAAAGTCTTTAAAGAGAATCATTCAGGGTTTTCTGGAGTGAATCTCTGTTGGTTAACAGACAGTGACCAAAACTGGAAAAGACCAACTTCGATGGTGAAGGCCCTTAAAGAGATGGGGGTGGGTGCCCTACGTTTTCCCTACGGACATCTTGCTGACTACTACGTTTGGCATTCAGGTAAAATTGAAGACATAGAAGATGGAGGTCTGAAGCCCGTGATGAAAGCGATGCCTCCCTACCTCAAGAAATGGACATGGGCTTTCAATGAAGATGGGACCATGAAGAAAGCGATGAATTTTGATGAATATATTTCTATGTGCAAAAAGCTAAATGTGAAACCTCTGGTTGTGGTGAACACGCTCTCGATGCACCTTAAAGGAGGCCCTAGTAGAGAGGAAACCATTAAAAAGGCTGCAGAGTGGGTGAGGTATGCATCAAAAAAGGACTACCAAGTTGCTTATTGGTCGATAGGGAACGAGGTGGACCATGGTGTTAGCAAAAAAAACATGGATATGGAGTCATACTTTGACCTCTATGTTGATATCGTGAAGGCGATGAAGAATGAAAATCCAGCCATCAAGGTTGGTCCAGGAATTTTGGGTAATAAAAATTATTTTGACAGAGCCTTAAAGATTGATTCAAGTTTGATAGATTTCAGCTGTGTTCATCAATACATGTTTCCTTTTCGGTCAGACAAGGTCAGCCCACTTTGGAAAACGAACTCTTTAAAAGCGTGGCAAGCAACGACCCAATGGAAAGAGTTTGGAAATCTGAACAAGGCCGCCGCATTTTATTCTAAAATCAAAGATCGGGACTTTGAACTCCTTGTTACTGAGACAGGGATTACCGGGTCTCCTGAGAGAAGTGGTTCTGTGAATAATCTCTGGAAGTCCCTATGGTGGTTTGAAGTGTTGATGCATCAGTTGGCGATGAAGGGCGTCTCTTACAGTTTTTACTGGGGAACCCACAGTCCTTGGTCAGGAGGAACCGAAGACGACATGAAGGGCAAGGACGATGGGGTATTGCTTCGCCTTGATAATAACAAACGAAAACCCACAGGTGAAATCATTAGAATGGTTAACAACTTCTTCTTCAGTCAGATGCTTGAAGTGAAAATCGCCCATGGAGATCTGAGACTTTACGCTAGCAAAGATAGGCAAACCGGCCACTTGGCACTGTTCATTCTGAACAAAGGAGACGAGGAGGTGTCCTTTCGGCCTCTCATCAATGAAGTGAAAGGATCAGATTGGCATCATTACCTATATGCAGGAGTCAATGCCAATGACACTCAGCCAAAATTGAATCATCTCGGAAAAATAAAAAGTGCCAAGACCCTAGAGATAAGATGCCCTGGCCTATCTCTGAGCATTTTGAGACAGGAGCCTTTTCAGACGAGATAGCTTCTTAAGCATCAATAAGACGGCTTCTATGGTCTGTTTGTTGGGTGGGGCTCCGTTCATTAAGCACCAAAACAGGAATCGCTCCCTTGGGCTGTCAGTCAAAATGTGATGAGGATCTCGTTACCAATAGGATCAACTCAAATTCATAGCCTACTCTCTTGGCTTTGAACTAGAGCAGTTACCAAACATGTAAAATTTTTTTGATGTGGAATCTTGAAAGAAATGGGTCATAATGGAACAGAAGGCCGATGGACTGAATTGTTGGCTTCATGAGGATAGATTCAGATGAATACACCGACAACCCAAGTGTTTAAAAAAGCTGTGCCGATCTGGCCCAAAGGTCAGAGGTCTGAGTGGAACCGTATGGTCGGATTCTATGCCACGGTCCAGCTTGCTGAATCATCACCAGACGCATTTCTTAAGATAACGGGCGCAGACAGTTTTAGAATTTGGGTTAATCATGAGCATGCAGGATACGGCCCAGCGAGAGGTCCTCACGGGTACAGTCGAGTCGATGAGTGGCCGCTGACAGAATTTCTTAAGGAAGGTATCAATCACTTGGCGATTGAAGTTCTCACGAACGGCATCGATTCTTACGCAAGTGTTCTCCAAGCTCCCTTCCTTCAGGCAGAGCTCATTATGGGAGGAGAAGTTCTGGTTTCGACGAGAGAAGACTTTGAGGCTTATCTATTACCAGAGAGAATCCAAAAGGTTGAGCGTTTCAGTAAACAGCGCCCATTCGCCGAAGCCTATCGTTTGAGTGAGAGGAGTTATGACTGGCGAATTGGAAAAGGTGACAAGTCAGCCATTGAATGTGAAAACGTTGAGCAGGTATCTCTTCTTCCTCGACATGTTCCTCTTCAGAAATTCGATTGCATTGAACCAGAGCGACTGTTGGCTACAGGAGGCATCCAGAGAGCTGAACCCCCTCGTCCTCAAGTGAAGAAAGTTGCCCGCGATGGCGTAGGAAAGAGAGTGAGGGGTTATCCTGTTGAAGAGTTGGAAATTGATCTGAGTTTAGAGCTGAATGAGCTGGCCTTCAAAGAAGAAGCGTCATCAACAGGTTGCGATCATGTCACCATTGGCACCGGTCAGACGGCTCTGTACGCATTCGAGAAGGTTGAGGGCGGATTTCTAGGCATTCGCTTTCGTTGCGAGGAGAAGACTCGCCTTTACCTGATGTTTGATGAAGTAAGAGATCGGAATCTTTTTGTCCTTGGAGTTGGCGCGATGGCTCTGGACGTGGAACCAGGTGACTACAGTTTTGAATCTATCGACCCTTACACTTTCAAGTTCCTCAGGGTGCTCAGCCTTCAGGGAAGTGTGATCGTGGAGAAGGTCTATGTTAGGGAGTACACCCATCCCGCTGAAAAGTTAAAAGAACTTGATTTGGTCGATGAGGAACTGAAGGTTATTGCTGATGCCTGCCATCAAACCTTCCGCACCAATTCCATAGACCTTTTTACCGACTGCATGAGCCGAGAGCGAGGAGGCTACCCATGCGACTCTTGGTTTACTGGACGAACAGAGAAAGTTCTAACGGGAGAAAATAGGGTCGAAAGAAATTTCTTAGAAAACTATTTTCTGGTAGAAAAATTCAGCAGCATTCCAGAGGGAATGTTTCCTCACTGCTACCCAAGTGACAGACTAGGTCAAGGTCAGTATATTCCCAATTGGGCGCTTTGGCTGGTCCTTCAGATGTGTCGCTACTGCCGAGAAAATCAGGATGCAGCGCTTCGGGACTTGGCATACCCAAGAGTCGTGGGGCTATTCAAATGGTTTGAACCTTGTCTTAATGAGATTGGATTGTTGGAAGACATCCCTGGCTGGATATTTGTGGAATGGTCTCCTGCAAACGACAGCACCGACGCAGTCAATCACCCAACGAACATGCTCTATGCCGCTTGTTTAAGTGCGGCAGGACATCTCTATGAGCGTGAAGACTGGACCTCTCAAGCGGAAACCGTCAAGCGGGCTGTCATACAGGAATCGTGGGATGGTTCATTTTTTCATGATCAGTCCATTCGGGTTGATGGAGCACTCACCCGAACTGATGTGCGCACAGAAACCTGTCAGTACCACGCCTTCGCTTTTGGACTTGCTGAGTCGGACTCCTTTGGCCAGCTCTGGGCTAAGCTTCGTGATCGTTGGGGGCCCATGCGAGGTATGCACATGGCGATGTCATCGGGGAATCAAGGTTGGAGACTCTATTATGATGAAGGCTGTGGACCTCAGGCCGACGACAGCGACCTCGCACCGGCGGGTCTACTCTATGGATTGATGCTTCGCTTTGATCTTCTCCAAGAGAAAGGTGAGTGGAACCGACTTGAGGAAGAGGTGAAAAAGGTCTTCGGGCCGATGGCTAAGGAAAGTGGAACCCTCTGGGAGCACGTCGAAGACCACGCCAGTCTAAATCATGGTTTTGCTTCCTGTGCTCTTGAATATATCCACAATATGACAAGGATTCGTGAATAAACTTTTTCGAGTTGAAGGCCTACTCTGCGAAGGATTGCAGAACCCTTATGGAGTAGATGAGACGTCACCGCGCCTTTCCTGGGAGATGCACTCTGAGTGTCATGGCGTCACTCAGTCGGCATATCAGGTGATATGTGCGACCCGTCCTAGTCTGCTAAACGAAACTGAGGCCGATCTGTGGAATTCAGAAAAAATCCTTTCGAGTGAGAGTCAGGGTATTGTTTATGAGGGCCAGCCACTGGTTCAGAGCAAAATCTCTTATTGGGCTGTGCGAATTTGGGATCAAGACGGTGTGGTTTCGTCATGGTCAGAAAAATCGAGTTGGTCATTCTTTGGGATGCAGAGGGATCGGGACTGGAGTGCAGAATGGATCAAGGGTGAAAGCAGTTCTCCATGGTTGCGCCAGACCTTTGAACTGAAAGAGATACCCGAGAGTGCTTTCGCTTACATTAATTCTCTGGGATATTTTCAACTCCACATCAATGGACGAAAAGTCAGTGATGATGAGTTTGTGCCTCATGTTGGGCAGTACGACAAGAAAACTTTCTGTATGACCTACGAGATTTCCGATCACCTTCATGTTGGGGTGAACAGTGTAGGGTTATGGCTGGGTTCTGGTTGGAATAAAGCTGGAGCAGGGCTTGAGATCGACCCATGTATCAGAGCCCAGTTTGAAACCTTGGTTGGAGCCGTGAATCAGGTGTGTCTAAAAACAGAAGGGTCCTGGAGGGCGAAAGTCAGTTCCCACTCCTATCTAGGGAAATGGTGTTGGAATCAGTTTGGGGGTGAAGAGCATCGTGGAGACCTCGACCTCCCCAACTGGTCAGGCCGTGAATTTGATGATTCAGCCTGGGACAGAGTGAGCCTTGTTGAGTCTTCAGACCACCCTGTGAAGGCTCCAATGCTGCAGAGTAGCCGATGTATTGAAACTCTTGAACCCGTCTCTTTAACTCAATTAGACTCAGGTGATTGGTTGGTGGATATGGGCAAGGCCATGACGGGAACTTGTGAAATCGCTCTTCCCGCTCAGCCAAAAGGACACCGAATCAGTCTTGAATTCGGTGATCATTTCAAAGAGACTCCTGATGGCCGTTCCGTTGAACTCAATCATTTTAATCAGATCAGTGAATATGTATTCAGAGGAGAGGGAGATGAGGTATTTAGAAATGTCTTTAATTATGCGAGCTTTAGGTACATCCTTGTCAGGAGTCTCGTCCACGGGGAATTGATACGATCTAAGATCAATGGTTATCTGATATCGACAGATCTCGCAGCGAGCAGTTCTTTTAAGTGCTCTAATGACACGCTGAATGAAATTCATCATATGATGGAACATACTCTAAAGTGTTTGATGTTGGGAGGGTATCAGGTGGACTGCCACTCCCGTGAAAGATATGGCTACGGTGGAGACGGGCAGTCCTCTCTCGACACTACCCTTGCGATGTTTCGAGCCGACTCCTTGTACCGAAAGTGGACTGCTGACTGGTTGGATGGTCAGGGGGAAAAGGGTGAGTTGACTTACACATCACCGGCTTCTCAGCATGGGGGAGGGCCTTTCTGGTGTGGTTTTTTGCCAGCGGTCACTCTCAAGCATTATCTGAACTACGGAGATCTGAATCTGGTTAGGAGAAATTACCCCGGAATAAAAAAATGGTTGGAGCTTGCCCAGAATCACACCGTTCAAGGTTTACAGGAAAAATTCTGCGGCGGATGGTACTTGGGGGATTGGGCCTCACCCGAGGCCATTAGTGATGAAGATAATGCCGAAGTCTTTATTCAGTGCTACATGGTCTACGTTCTCAAGCAAGCTGCTCAGCTAGCCGATTACATGGAGGAAGAAACTGACGGGAAGAGGTTTTCTTCTTGGGCAGAGGAAAGGGCAAAGGCGACTCATCAAGAGTTTTATGATCCTAAGGGGAGAAAATATGGGTCTGGAGATCAGGTGACCTATATTCTTCCTCTGATTTCAGGTGTATGCCCCAAAGAACTGGAGGCAGAACTTTTGGCTGGGTTTGAAAAAGTCTTTTTTGAGCGAGACGGCGGACATTTGTCCACGGGGTTGTCTGGTACCTACCTTATGGTTCAGTACTTACAAAGCATCGACCGTCATGACCTAATCTATGCCTTTGCGTCAAAACGAACTTATCCATCCTGGGGATACATGCTCGAAAATGGAGCGACAGCGACATGGGAGCACTGGGAGGGAATCAGATCCAGAATCCATAACTGTTATAACAACATTGGCTCATGGTTTATTCAGGGTTTGGCTGGGATTCAGCCAGACGCTCTTGAACCAGGGTTTAAGAGCGTTGTGATCAAGCCTTCATTTTTGAATGAGTTGGACTTTGTTGAAGGATCTCACAGGACGATCTACGGCCTGATTGAAAGTCGATGGCGACGTGTTGCCAGCGATCTTGAACTTGAAATAAAAATTCCCGCGAACACTCGAGCAGTGGTGCATCTGCCTCTTACTTCCATCGGTAAAATTGAAGTGAACAGGGCGTCACTCAAGGATGCCGACGGTCTCAAGGTTCTAGATTCCGCTCATGGGTGTCTTAGGGTTCAGACGATGTCTGGCCGATACCGTTTCAGAATCAAAAAGTGAGTGTTACTTTAGCTATCTTTATGGGAGATAACGATGATGTTAAGTGCTGAACAACTTAGATTTTATCGTGAAAATGGTTTTGTGATCGTTAAAGGGATGTATGAGCAAAGCGAAGGGCAGAAACTCATAGATCACATGTTAGCCCTTCACCGCGGCGAAACGTCAATGGATAATTTTAAGCCTAGAGATGAGAACGACTGGGATCGAACGATGAACACCCACACCTTCGATGATGTGATGATGTCCTTTATGCTCGATCCCCGTCTCCGAGGACCCCTCGAACAGATCTGCGATGATCAAGTCGATGGTATTCAAACGATGTATTTTTATAAAGGGTCTCAGCAGAGACGACATCAGGATCAATACTATCTTCCAGACTGTTTCTCAGCATGGACGGCCTTTCAAGGCGTTACCCATGAAAATGGATGCCTTTGGGTTCAGCCAGGGTCACACTTAAAACCTCTTTTGGATAGAAATTACTTTATGGAGAAGTTCGGGCCGGAGACGCCCACTTTTGCCGAATATATCAATGAAGAAGTTGATGCCCAGTTTGAACGAAATCAACTAGAAGAGATCCCCGTGCTCATGGAGGCAGGTGACACTCTATTTTTTCATGGAAGACTGATCCATCGTGGGGGACCGGTAGCTGACGATGAATTATTTCGTCATTCTCTGGCGAATCACTATCTTCCTTATGGAAGTGATGCTTGGAATAAGAAAGGCTGGTTGAGGTACTCGTTTGATGGTGACGTTCGGGATACAGCTGCTGAATAAAAAAACGATGGGGTGAACCCAGAGTCAGAATTATGGCTTGGATGGTTTAAAATATCATTCTAGAGAGGCAATCCCTCTGGCTAAAACGTGATGCACCGTGAAGCCATTGAAAGATTGAGGTGATTTTCATGCCGATCTCGATCGGGTTGTCGGAGACACAGCTAGGACGGCAAGGCTAAGATGTTTTTTTAGGTCTATCATAAAGTATAACGACGTCTGAATTCGTGGATATTGAAGCGCGCTTGTAAGACTTAGGCCTAGAAGGAAATCACTTAAGGTTAGGCTGAAAGTCATTCCGCGAGTTTTTCATTGAGTCATCCAGAACGACAGCAGAGAAGTATGAAACTGATGTTTCTGTTCTTCATATCCTTTAGCCTTTCCAGCCTAGCTGAAAGTAAACTCGATAAGTTTGAGAAGAATGTCACATCAAGAAAAGATGAGAAGAAGGAGTCTGGGAGTTTTTTGGAGTTCCTATTTTCTAACGTCATCTTTTCCGATTCATCAGATTCCCAAACATCAACACCTAAGACATCATCCCGTCAGATTTTGGAGCAAGGGAATGAGCCTGTCGCCGAAGAGCAACAAAAATTTCGTTTTTCTCTGGATTACGGTTACTTGTGGGTCGATGACAGCATCCACGCCCATCAATATGGCCTGCATGTTGGTTATAAATGGTTTGAAGTGGCTCATTCCACCTGTCATTATTTCGAAAAAAACCCGACTGACCGCTTAAGATTTAGTAACACGGCTCTGCTTTACGCTCTTTCTGCTACGAAGTCACTTCGTTGGAGCCTTGGTCCTGGAGTTGTGACGATGAAAGGAAATAATTCAACATCAAGGGCATCCATGATGAGCCTTGCTCAGATCAGGTTTGCTGAGAGTGAGAATTATAGCTTTGGTATTAAGTTGGATTCGATCTTTTACTGGCTAAGTTCCAACTCACTGAATAAGAATGACCTTTCCTTTGATGTGAAATTTGAAATGCTCACGATTGAAGCGGGTTATCAATGGCATTATGCTAGGAACACTCTTTTTGAGCTGAATGGTCCTTACGTTGGGCTCGCGCTTTCCTACTAAAATGACGGCTTCACATGAGCCCCGATATCAATGATGATTGATCCGAGTCAGAGAGAGCTTTACATCCAACGGACGGATCAGTTTATAGGTCGTCTTTCTACCGAGATATTAGGTGAAACATCTGATCTCGAAGCTAGATTTTCCTTATGTGAAGAAGCGGTTCCTTTTGACCAGCGTGAGAATCTGGATTATTCTCCAATTAAAGAAGGTCAGACTTGGGGAGAAACTTGGCAAAGCGCATGGTTTTTTGTGTCTACAAAAATACCCAAAAGCTGGAAAGGTAAGAGTGTCGTCGCTCAATTAGATTTTAATGGGGAAGCCCTTATCTTCGATTCTGACGGACTCCCTCTGCAGGGACTCACGAGTGGCAGTATTTTTGAGAAAGGGTACACCCGAGACCTGTTTCCATTGCATGATGAGGCTCAAGGCGAAGAAGATGTGAACTTGTGGGTCGAGGCTGCAGCCTTCAGTCGCTTTGGGGTGAATCGAGAACAAGACCCTGCTCGGAACTGCCCAACTCGCCATGGCACATACTCAGGCAAAGTGAACCGACTTCGGTTGGCCATCTTCCATCCAGAAACCTTTCATCTGTGGCTAGATTTCAAAATTCTTTTTGAGCTCTATCAGGCCCTTGAGGAAAATAGCACCCAAGCGGTCCGGGTTTTTGCGGGATTGAGTAAGGCTATTGCAGCTTATGCCAACAGCCGAGAAAACACGGGTTTATGTAGAGAGATTCTCCGTCCACTTCTTGAAAAAAGAGCGCACGCGTCTGCTGTAACGGCGATTGCCGTTGGGCATGCTCACATTGATACGGGTTGGCTTTGGCCAGTCAAAGAAACCATTCGAAAATGTGCTCGAACCTTCGCTAATCAGCTGGACCTTCTGGAGCGTTATCCTGAATATATTTTTGGGGCATCTCAACCAGCACATTACGCGATGATCAAGGAGCATTATCCTGCCTTATACGAAAAAATAAAACTGGCCATTAAATCTGGACGTTGGGAGTGTCAGGGTGGAATGTGGGTTGAGGCCGACTGTAATATCACTGGAGGAGAGTCTTTGGTGAGGCAATTCATTCATGGGAAAAACTTTTTTATGGATGAATTCGGGGTAGATGTAAAAAACTTATGGCTGCCAGATGTTTTTGGTTACTCAGCTTCGATGCCGCAGATCATGAAGAGAGCTGGTGTCGATTATTTTCTTTCTCAGAAAATGTGCTGGAGCCAATTCAACCGCTTTCCTCACACAACTTTCAACTGGCTTGGGATCGACGGGTCATCTGTCCTGACTCATTTTCTCCCAGAAGAGATCAATAACTACAATTCTAGACTCATGCCTCATGGCCTGATGGAAGGTGAAAAGAATTTTCGAGAGAAGGAGATTCTGGACGAAATGCTGGTGACCTTTGGCGTGGGAAATGGTGGCGGAGGGGCGAAGCCAGAGCACCTTGAGCGAGCCTTGCGTCAGCGTGACCTCGAGGGAGTTCCCAAAGTTAAGTTTGGTCGGGCCGACGAATTCTTTGATCGTCTTGAAACCCATGCTAAAGATCTTCCTACATGGGATGGAGAACTCTATTTGGAAAACCACCGGGGAACCTTTACGACTCAGGGGAAAACCAAGCGGGGGAACCGAAAGCTCGAATTGGCACTGCGGTCGACTGAGTACCTGCTTTCTTGTGATACACTTTCAAGCTACCCCAGGGAAGAATTGGATCAAATCTGGAAGACGCTTCTTCTCAATCAGTTTCATGACATTATTCCTGGGTCTTCTATCCGAAAAGTATATGACGTTACGGAACAGGATTATGTCGATGGTTTATCGTCTTGTGAAAAGATGAGGGGAGAGGCAGCTGAACGCCTGTTTCTGAAATCAGAGAACTCCTTGGTTATGGTCAACACTCTAAACATTCCTTGTACTCATACGATCACACTCCCCGAGGGATGGGGAGGACTAAAAGGTGTTTCGACACAGCTTGAAGACGACGGTCGAGTGACAGCCAGAATCGAGATGTTAGCTCAGGGAGTTCAGTCATTTGAAAGAGATGATGGTTCTGAATCTGTCACGATTTCTGAAAAACCCAATCGCATACTTGAAAATAGCCTTGTTCGGTATGAGTTTTCTGAGCAAGGAGAGCTGATTCATGCTTTCGATAAACATGCTGAGAAGAATATTCTTTCTGACATGGGTAATCTTTTTACGCTTTATGATGATCGGCCTGTTTCTAATGACGCATGGAACATCGACATCTATTATGAAGAGCAAGCCCTTGAATCAGCACAAGGCATCACCTGTAGAGACCTTGGTAAGGGAGGCGTTCGTCAGGGGTTGGAATTTGAACTGAGGATTGGCGATTCGACGATCTGGCAAGAAATCTATCTTGAGCGTGATTCCAAACGTCTTGATTTTATGACGAGGGTCGACTGGGCCGAACGCCATCGGATGTTAAGAGTGGCCTTTCCTACGGCTATTAGATCGAGCGTTGCCAGTTTTGATATTCAGTACGGTTATGTTCAGAGAAACACCCACCGAAACTTAAGCTGGGATATGGCCCGTTTCGAAGTCGCTGCCCACCAATTTGCAGACTTGTCTGACCAAGATTATGGTGTGGCTTTACTGAATGACTGTAAGTATGGCTATAAGGTCTTAGGGAATGTGATTGATCTGAATCTGCTTCGCTCTCCAACCCATCCTGATCCAGATGCAGATATCGGAGAACATCAATTTACCTACAGTTTGTTTCCTCACGCTGGGGGAATGATTGAGTCGGAGGTACAGTCCCAAGCGGTTCAGTTGAATCAGCCTCCGCTGATGTTTTCAGGATATGAAGAGGGGGACTTTTTGATTCCTATCGTGGTAGAGGGACAAGGGGTTCGTCTTGAAGTGCTGAAAAAAGGAGAAAAAGAGGAGTCTCGAATCATCAGACTTGTTGAGCATCGAGGTCGTGAGAGTGTCGCCAAGCTGACTCCAGTGAACAAGAACAAGTCCTTGTTGGAAGTTGATTTGATGGAGTGGAAAGACCTGAAAAATTATGGCCAAGGTGAGGTTGAGGTCTCCATGAAGCCTTTCGAGATAAGAACGTTTAAGCTGTTGAGTTGAAAGCCTTTCCCTTTTTGGGGAGATGGGTGCGAACTGACGCTCTTGTGTCTAAAGGTGACCATCATTTGAGTTTGAGCTGATCTGAGTAAAAAATGCGCAGCTAAATCCCCTATTTTCTCAGAAAAGGTCACATCGCCTTCTGTCAGGTGCTTCGGAGGTGGCACGAAATTTGCTAATTCAGTAGGTTGCCTTATTCTAATATTCTCATCTGAAGAATACGATGTTTCGATTCCTAGTTCTGATTTTATTTCTCCTCCCGTTACTGCCTTTGAGTCTTAGTGCAGAGGGAGAGGACCCCGATTTGGCAGAGTCACTCCTTCCTCACTGGGAGAACTTCGAGGGGGCGAAAAAGAAGTACCATTCGGCTCTCACTCGCGGAAGGTCCTATGCCATCTCTAAGGGAATGATTGAGGAGGTAGAGAAAATTGATACGGCTCTAAAGGGTGAGTTCATGGGAGCTTTTGAGAACTATGGAACAAAATCGGCAAAAAAAACCTTTGATTATTCTTTGGGAAAGATCGCTAAGTCCCTTGCTTTTTCCTTGAACAAAGCATCGAAAAATATTCTAGGAGAAGAGGGTGGTGTGGAGAAGGCTAAGGAATTACAAGATACGATTAGTCAGATCCATGAAGCTCAGAGTGTCAGTGGTACTGAGAAGAAGTATTATTGCACGGTCTACGCCAATAAGGACTTACAGGAAGTAAAAGACTTACAGGTTGAAAAGGGGCAAACCTTAAAAATCTACTGTACAGGGCTTTGGGCACCGGGAAAAAAATCACAGAAAGGAGATGCTGATACATACCGAGTGATGGTGGCTCTCAACGGTAGGAGAGTTTCGAGTATCGGAAAGTCAGCAACGTTGGTGGCCGAACGGTCAGGAACCTTGTCCTTCCGTATGAGTTCGAGCGCTGGGAAGAAATGGAATCGGGCTGCAGCTGATGGGACGATGAAGGTGACCGTCGTTCCAGAAAATAATTCAGCAGAGAAGACTCTTGAGTCAGTTCTAGAGGGTGTCTTGAAGAAAGCCTCAGAGCTTTCAGGTCAAAAACCCACTACTGCAGATGACAAAAAAGCTGAGCCCGAAGAGAATGGTTCGACGAAGGCAACCCTTCGTGGGGACAGCGACTGGCAGGATATGGGAGTGACCGTTAAAAGAGGGGATATGATCACCATCACGGCAAAGGGAAAGTGGGCAACCATGAACACGATGAAGGCCGATGATGAAGGGAAAGTGAAGAAGCGTAAGCGAAAGAAAGCGGCAAGGAAGAGTAGTAACTACGTGACCGCCGATGAACTGAATATTCAAGGACGAATCGGGCGTGAGTTACATGGTCAGGGAGGGGAGAGCTGGACTTTCAAAGCTAAGAATGATGGAGACTTATTTTTGCGTATGATGGGTTATGATGTCTTAAAGGAGTTTAGTCAGCCAGGTGGAAGCCTCAGTCTTAGTATTTCAGTCAACCCCTAATCGGAGCTTAGACGATCCCTCGTAGGTGATAAAAGGGAGGGGGGCAGAGTTTTCCCTTGGCCCTAATAATCTATAAGGTTTTCTGATAATTGCCTATAGAAGGTTCTTCGCTTTTTATAGTAGGGCCTAGACTGCTCAGTTCCCGTATCGAAGATTAAAAGGATGCCCAGGCAACAATTTTTCCTAGTTCTGATATGCTTCGTAGCCATAACCACGGCCTTTGGGGAAAACTCAAAGAAGAAGAATGTTGTTGGCCTCACACTTGTGGCTGATCAGAGAGATAGGGTGGTGCTTCAAAAAGAAGCATTCGGTGTGAATAACTACATCAATACGAGACCTTACGCCTACAATAATCCAGACTATATAAAGACTTACTTGGAGAGTGGAAGTCAGTATTTTCGTTTTCCCTGTGGGACGCCAGCTAATTACTACAATTGGCAGACAGGTTTCTTTGATCTTCATCCAAAGATGAGCAAGAGTCATCGAATGAGAATGGAGAATAACAATAAGTCGGTGAAAAGATTGCATGGAGAACAAGGCTTTCTATTGAAGCCCTTCTTTGCTTTCCTAAAGGGAACAGAGACAAAATTTGGGATTGTTCTAAATGTCACGACCCTTAGTCCTGTGGAAAATGGTCGACAGATCGCGGCTTTCAGAAAGGCAGGCTTGAGCGTGTCACGGGTTGAGATGGGAAATGAACTTTACTACAACAATTATGGCGGTCTTGTGGAGGATGTGGGCGCCTATATTAGAATATCAAAAGAAACGTCTAAGTTGATTCATCAGGAAGACCCGAACACCAAGGTGGGGGTGATCGTGCCCAGTCATCTCTTTACTAAAGAGAACTTCCTAGCTGAGGGTCCTGTCGCTGGAAAGAAGGGCCGACAGGAAGATTGGTATGCTGAACTGAAGGGTGAGAGCTTTTACGATGCAGTGATCATTCATCTCTACACCCAGACAGGCATGAGTCATAGAACTCAAGAAAATGATCTTTATCCCTACCCCAAGGCTTACCGATATGCCATGGCACATCTCGATGCCCGTCTCAACCGGGCATTGAAAGAGCTTTCGAGTTATTTCCCGAATAGAGAGATCTGGATCACGGAGTGGGGACTGGGTGGATTTTCTGGTCCGCTCCGGCAATATCGGATGAGATTCTCTTACCTTGGTGCTCTCCATAACATGGTCTTTATGATGAAAATCTGGAGCGACCCAAATGTGACGGCCACCAACCTTCACTCATTTGTTCAGTGGTTGGAATATGAAAGACCCGATGACAAAAATAGGAATGGACGGTTTAAGAAAAAGGTACATTTCCAGGCCTTTGCGTTTCTTAAAGACCTGGTAGAGAGATCTGAAACGATCACGCCAATGAAGCTTCTGGGGCAGAAGAACTATACCATGAAGGAGGGAGCCTTCAGGGGGAAATTTTCCGACTTGGAGGGCGCTTTACTTGAGGGAGAAGGGAGCAGGAAGCTTCTTCTCATCAATAAATTTGAGCACCCTTATCATCTACAGAAGATCATCAGTCGAGGAGGAGCAGGAAGTTCTGAACTTGAAGCCATGAGCATTCAGAGCTTTTCTCCAAATAAGGACATGGCTATCGATAAGGCGCTCAGGGATGAGTTTTCTTTCTCTCATCAGTCTGAGGTGAAGGTTGATGAAAACACGGTCATTCTGCCTTGGTCCATCAACATCATCAACCTTAAAAACTGACGTCTAAGGCTAAACGACCTATGAACAAAAATGATTATCCCTACTTGTGGAACTTTGAAGGGGCAACTATCTAGTGAAACACAAAGATTATTTTAAAATAGTTCTCATATTTCTTTATTATATCCTCAGTTGCTCATTTCTTTTCTCTTCAGAGGTTCGGCCCAATATCATTTGGCTCTTTTCTGACGATCATGCTGTTAATGCTATTGGTGCATACGGAGGGAGACTAAAAGAAGAGAATCTGACTCCGAATATTGATACTTTGGCCCGAGAGGGGATGACCTTTAACCGGTGTTATGTTGGCAACTCCATCTGTGCGCCCAGTCGAGCCACGTTGTTAACGGGTAAACACAGTCATATGCATGGGAAACGAGATAATAGGGGAGGGTTTAACCATGATCAACCCCAGTTCCAAAAGGTGTTGAGGAACCATGGTTATCAGACAGCCATGATAGGAAAGATTCACCTCAATGGGGCGATGCAGGGGTTTGATTACTGGGAAGTTCTTCCTGGTCAAGGCCGTTACCGGAACCCAACCTTCATCACGGCCGAGGGAGAAACGAAGTACGAGGGGCATTGTACAGATATCGTTACGGACCGTGCTCTCAATTGGTTGGAGAAGAAAAGAAGTAAGAAAAAGCCTTTCATGGCGATGATTCATTACAAAGCTCCCCACCGAAACTGGATGCCGGCGCCGAGATTCCGAGAGGCCTTTAAAAACAGAACCTTCCCCGAGCCGGACACACTATTTGATGACTACAAAGGCCGTGGAACGGCAGCACATCAACAGGACATGAGTATCGAGACGACCATGAGGTTGAAGGGAGATCTAAAAGCTAATTGGCCAGAAAGAAAGGAGGTCCTTCAGAAGGAGAGGCCGACAGGAAAAGATTTGGTCCGCCTCAAATACCAATGGTACATGAGAGATTACTTAGCCTGCATTGCTGGGGTCGATGAAAACATTGGACGAATTTTGGACTATCTGAAGAAAGAAGGTCTCGATAAGAACACGGTTGTCATGTACTCGTCAGATCAGGGCTTTTATTTAGGGGAGCACGGTTGGTTCGACAAACGCTTTATGTATGAGGAGTCCTTTCGGACTCCCCTGATCGTAAGATGGCCGAAGGTGGTATCCCCAGGGAGTCGAAATTCAGACTTGACCCAGAATATCGATTTTGCTGAAACTTTTCTTTCCATCGCTGGAGCACCCATTCCTGAGGATATGCAAGGTCGTAGCCTCATGCCTCTTTTGAAGGGCGTGCAGCCACAGGACTGGAGAACATCACTCTATTACCATTATTATGAGTATCCTGCTTATCATCATGCCGTCCGACGGCATGAAGGAGTTGCCACCGATCGGTACAAACTGATTCGTTTTTACGGAAAGGATGTTCCCCGTGGGGAAGAATGGGAGCTTTATGATCTGAAAGAAGATCCATCGGAAATGAAAAGTCTTTATGGGGATCCGTCACAGAAGGAACGCACTTTCGAACTACAGAAGGAGCTCGCCCGTTTGCGAAAATACTATAGCGTACCGGATACCGACAGCTGAAGGAGGTGCTGGCATTCTGAAAAGAGTGCCGTTTTGCTCAACAGCTCAGAGTTACTCAACTCCTCCAGCAACGACGACAGCAGGAAGCTTCACCTCTTCCAGCCACGCCGTGACCTGACCGTTGGGAGGGACAGGCTTGCCTAAATACTGAGTGCCGTTTCTCATGTGGGTGTAGCGAAGGTGATTGAGGATCGCGACGTCAACCTGACCCTTTTTGAACTCGTTTAGAAGTTCTCCGGTGATGTAGGCCCCTCGGATACCAGCGTTCTTCACGTATCCCCCTTTGCTCTCTTTGAGAAGTTTTCCGTTGACGTAGATGGAAAAACCCTCTCCGGATCGGTCACAGCCTGCTCCGCCGAGTATCATGCGGTAAAGGTGGCCATCTTTGATTTTAGGAACTTCGAAAATTCGATGCATGATCAAAACTTCCTTTTCCCAGAGTGTTCCTGGAAGCTCGTCGCACTGACACCATTCCATGTAGCAGTTTGGCACACCTTCTTTGAGCTTGGGTCTGGGGAGCTGCTTCCCATCGGATTGTCCAAAGGGAGCGTTCCCTTTCTTCCAGCCTGCGGTTTCAGGGTTAAAGCCTTTTTCTAACCACTTTTCTGAACCGGAAGGCAGAGTTATGTTTCTTAGGCGTCCGCTCAGGTTAGCTTCTTGTTTCTCTGGAGGATCAAAACTGATATAAGACCATTCGGCTTTCCTTGTGTCTTTGCCGAACGGTTTCCAATCGTATTCATGTACTCCAATGGCGTTGTAGTGACGAATAAGACTGTCAAGTTGGCTATAGAGAGACTGAGGAGGATTTTTGCTTCTGTTTTTCTCAAGGCCGAGAAGTTTCTTGAGGGTGTGCTGACTACTCAGTTTTCTGATATGTCGGTAGACCGTGTCAGGGGGAACCCTTCCACTCTCTCCCAAAGCTCCTTCTATAAAAGTTGGAATCAAAGATTCGAGTACCATGGGCTCGAGTGCTTTGGTCATCAAGCGATACTGTTCTTGAGTCGGTTTTTTATCGTTAACGGCATTCTTATTGGTGATGTCTGTCGAGTAGATCAGCTCGACATCTGGATGCTTGGGAGCCATGGGGGGCAAATTGACGTCCTCGGTTTTTCCACCTAGAAGACGTACCATGGCCCTGCCTAGGCCGTCTCCCGTTAGCGCATAAGTTTCGGCGTTGTGATTGTAGTGATACCCAACACCTGTAGGTGATACCCCAGGGTTCCTCCAGAAGCTACGGGTGTCGATACTAGCGACACTCCCCTTAAATTCTGGGTGTTGAATGGGGTCACCAACAGCCATCTGAGCATGAAGAATTGGGAGATAATTTTGACCCATGTTCATACCATCGAAACCAACACTCGCAACGGCCACTTTCATGTTTGGAGCTTTGAGATCTCTTCTGAGGTCTTTGATGAGGTTTGTGAGATGCTTCTCGTATTCTTCTTTGCTCCGGCCACCATCTTTGTGTCCTTGAAACCAGACGAAGCCAACGATTTCATATCCCTGGCCTTCATATCCGGGCAAAGCTTCTTTCAGGTTTCCCAAAGTTTTCTGAACGCCTTCAAGAATATTTCGATACTCGAGCCCTTCAAAGTTATCTTCGGGATCATCCCTGCCACTTGAGGGTGGACGATAATCAAAATTGATGGAGCGATTACCGACGGAGGACTCGATCAGAAGCACCTGTTCATCATGGAAGGTACCCATCACATAGCCGAATGGAATTTCTGGCCCTAGAAACTTTCCTTTGGCATTAACTCGGGGGCTGAGGGGAACCGCGACCTTTGTTCCCAAACGGGTGTCGATGTAGTAGACGTCTTTTCTGGTCGTCCATTGTCCTTCTTCGTCACCAAACCAGGTGAAGTTACCCTCTTTCATGACGGTGGTGAGGTCGCCTGAGCCTTTCAGCTCGATATGCTTTAGCCAGATGGCAGCTGAGCCACCCTTTTGATAGGTAACAGTGATAGGATAGCGCTTATTCTTGTCGAGAAAAATTGGAGTCACCACAGAGGCCTTCCCTTCTTCTTTGCGATAAACTTCCTTACCATCGATGACGGCCACGGCATAGGTGCTGTCACGAAATCCAATATGAATTTCGTGCTTTCCTTCGTAGGGGACTTCGATGAAAGACTTCACGACGAGGGTGTATTCTTTAGCGATCTGAGGGAGTTGAGCGCTTGCTGTTCCGAATTCAAAAGGAATCACCTTGGAGGCTTTCGTAACAGGAATGCCTTCGTTTGATGTGAATTTTGCTTTAAAGACATAGGCTGTCCCACCTCTCTTGGTGCTCTTTCCTCCTCCCTGAAAAAGACCACATGGGAGAAGCGCATCTTCTCCAACGGGCATTCGTCCCGGGCGAATGCTGGGGTCTGGTGAAAGGTAGATATTTGAGTACATGGGTCCACGAGATTTCAGGGCACCAAAACCAACCATGTTGGATTGCCCCGCCAAGACATAAACCTTCACGGGCTTACTCGTGTCTCCAGTTGAGCCATCAGGTCGAGGAAGTTGCATTGGCACTTCAGTGGCGTGGAGTGAGAGCAACAGGAAGGTGATCAACCAGGAAGAAAAGGTTCTCATTGAAATGTTGAATCGACGTGAGATTGAGGGATCACTAAATCATAGGTCATGCTTAGGGCTGGTCAAACTCAGCCCTATTGAACGACTTCCAGAAGATGAGCTTCGGTGGATCTCTTTTGATGCCTCTTACCGGTTCAAAGATTAAAGACCATTCACCTTCACGTCGGTAGGAAACATGAGCCAGAAAAAGTCTCCTTAGATTAACAGCACAGGCCTTGGGGCATGATTTTTATGAAAGTCTACAACGCAGGTTTTAATTCTGTCGTAGAAGGAAGAATCCCTAACGCTGAAGAGTGAGTTCGCCTGAATATGATGACCACGCACTTGATCTGAACGTGGCGTGGTGTTATTCGAGATTACTTTTCATATTCGAAAACATCGACAGGGCTTGTTTTTTCAGCATCTTTATAAACACGGTCTCTGAAGCTCGCTGACTTCTTAAAGCCCAACTCTGATAGCAAAGCACATTTTTCTTTATTCTCGGAGTCACTATAGGAGAGGATGCGAGGTGAATCGGGAAGGTTCAATCTGTCGATAAGCTCAGGGCATTGATCCCAGCAATCAGGGTGACTGTAAACATCAAGAATGATCGACTCTGGCCAGTGGGGGTGAGCATGATAAGAAGCGACCGCTAAGACAGCTCCTGTTTCTGGGCTAGATAGAGACCAGGAAGTTTTTTCTTCATGTTGCTCATTGTGCTGAATCAATTTGAGCAACCCGCCTTCTGTGGACCCACGTCCGATGATGTTCATGTGGAGACTGCGGATGACGCCGGGGAAGTTACTTAAAAAGAGAAAGGGAGCCGTGGGCCAGTCTTGCCAACATACGGGACGCATGGTCAGGCCTCCTCGCCGGTAGAAATCCTTCTCAAAAACTTCTCGATCACCAGAAAAGAGCTCCATGTATCGACTGTTCTTTTCGACACCGACGAAACCATGTTTAAGATAAAGGTGATAGGCGATAGAATTGTACTCAGTCCCTAAGACGACAGCCTTGCCTCGAGCTTTAAAATCATCAATAACAGCATTGGTGAGGATGGATGCTGCACCTTTCTTGCGCATCTCAGGCGAAGTCCAAACATGAGCGAATAGTCCAACACCATTGATCTCAAAAGTACAGATGTTGGCGAAGAGTTTTCCCTTGCTGATCAAAACGTGATAGCGAGAATCAATCCCTAGATCTTGTTCAATACACTGGGCATTTTGCCATTTCCAAAAAGGCCCTTTGTGTCCCAGTAGTGATCTGATCTGATCGGCCCATTCCGGGTCTGGCCCCTGAATCATCGCGAGGGTAGCACGACTACCGTCCGAGAGGATCACCTCATTTAATTTAGAGAACATGTTTTATTGAGTCGATCGTGATACATTGAATTCTGTTTCCTGATTCAGAAAAGGGATCTCAGTTTGAGACCTTGGGAATAATAGACTTAATCATTGCCGTCATCTTGTCGTGAGTGGCCTGATCAGCCCACTTTGGGATGGTTTTTGGGGGAACTTTTCCGAAGAGCTTGGTGTAGAAAACCAATGCGGTTAAATAGGAGCCCATCTTTGATGGGTGATACATATCCTTTCCAAAGAGGTTCCAATCAGGATATTTCTTTCGAGTGGCTTCCCATACGGAGCCAACGGGAACGATTTCTCCATCAACAGCTTGGGAGAGTTCTAGGTAACCTTCATTGAGGAGATTCTGCATATTCTTGTACATCTCTTTGTATTGATTTGCATCACCACCCTTTTTGTGGGCAGCGGACTTCCTTAAGAACCTGCTCTCTGATCCATAGGCCCAAGTGACGAAGACGTAAACGCGTGCATCACCGACTTGAGAGGCAATTTTCTTGGCACCCTCAACCATGGCGCCTTTTTTTAGGATTGGTTCGAGGCTATGACCTTGTAGGACAATACCATCCCAAGCCTGAGAGCTTAACTTGGAGAGGGTCTTTTTGTCTTCTGAATGACCTGCGATGCTCTGGCCTCCCTTGAGAGCTTTCTGGGGTTTGAAGGAAATACCGTTTGCTTCAGCCACAACAGAAATTAGGCCTACGAGATCATTATTTTCGGTAAAGCTGTTGCCCAAAAAGAGGACTTCGCTTCCAGCTTTCACGGTTGACTTGTCTGCTTCTAAGAGAGGGCCTGTGATGAGGAGCAGAAGGATGGTGAGTAAGTTCTTTTTCATGGTCTCTTTTTTTTGCAGATGTGTGAAGTTATCATCGGCATGAGGAGGTCGCATCGTCATCCATTAGGGGACAATGGCCATCGGCATTGACCGCCTGCCTCAATCTGGGAGGAATGATCTCCTCCCTTTCTCCTACGATACTGAAATCTAAGTTCTGAAGATGAAGAGCATTCAGAATCGCTGACTCAACGAGTGAGTAGGCTTGGTCGGGTCGATTGAAGTTCAGGTTATGCTTGAGCCCAATATTATTGTTGTTCATCAATCGAACCTGACCATTCTTATTCTGACTCGAAGAATGGAGCATGAAAGGGTGCATGATAACGATATCTCCAGCTGAGGCGGTGAATTCAAGGAACTGATGACATTTCTCGATGAGTCTGTTTTCTCCAACAAAATCCGGCAAAACACCTTCGGGGTGCTCTGCTAAGAATTTGGCGACCACCTGATGTGAGCCAGGACTGATCAGCGTGGCCCCGCCTTGGTGCCCAACATCGGTGTAGTAGCTTCCAATGAGACAACTCTGTTCTGGAGAGTCCAAGAAATGTCGAAAAAAATCTCCATCGGCATGCCATCCTCCAGAGTCTTTAAGTTCTTTCCAAGGCTCATCGCGTCCGATCCCAAAGTTACAGATGAATCCATTGTGAAGGCACAGCTCACCTTTGGTACGATCTTCCCCACCGAGGAGACACATCACTTTTTCGTAAGCTTCGGGAGCAACTTCTTTGAAGGGAAGACTGTCGTCACTGGGAAGGTGAACTCTCTCAGGCCATGATTCAGGTTCATGAGAGCTGAGCCCGCAACGCTCCCAAACGCCTTCTATCCAGGCTGATATCCTTGGGTGACTGGGGTCAAATGCAGATTGAACAACGATAAAGCCATCGCCGATGAACTTTGATTTTTCGTGTTTTGTTAATCCCATTCGAGAGATATTTTTTTCTGATACTGACCACAGAAATCATATCTTATTTTGGTGCGAAGTCCAGAGAATAGCCTATTATTCTCGACCTTACTTTTAGTTTATTTATAAGTGTCAAAGAAGGAATTGATTGCATATCAGGTGAACCTCGGGGTTGGCTCATTTGAGCTACGCATAGATTGCCAGTTCCAGTTGAGTGTCGATGAGCACTTATCATAGGATCAACCGCATCAGCCCACATGAAGAAAGCTACCATGAATAAAATTTACGTTTCTCAGAGAGGTTCAGACAGTGCCCCCGGCACTGAAGATCAGCCCTTTTTAACTTTGGAAAAAGCCAAAGAGGCTGTTCGAAGTCACCCTGCTAGAGGCACTCAGCCCATTCAGGTCCTCGTCAAGGAAGGTGTGTATTACCTTGATGAAACTCTTGTTTTTGAGGCCACTGATTCAGGTACGTCATCTGCCCCTATTACGTGGAAAGCGGAACAGGGTGACGGTGCTGAAGCGATCATCAGTGGAGGACTCCGTCTTGAGTTAACTTGGGAGCCTGTTCATGAGATGCCCGGAGTCTTTAAGGCTCAGACTCCAGAGGGGATTTCTATTGATCAGTTTTTTGTGAATGGTCAGCGTCAGCACATGGCTCGATATCCTAATTTCGATGTAAACGCACGGCCCTATAATGGTGCCTCAGCAGATGCATTCAGTCCTGAACGAGCCAAGAATTGGGCTGACCCGGCAGGGGGTTACATTCACGCGATGCATTCGGCTCGTTGGGGTGGGTACCACTATCACATCACTGGAAAAGACAAAGAAGATGTGGTTTCCTACGAAGGTGGTTGGCAGAACAATCGACAGATGGGAATGCACGACGAACACCGTTTTGTCGAAAATATTTTTGAAGAGCTCGACGCTCCTGGGGAGTGGTATCACAAGACAGAGGACGACACCCTTTTTTATATGCCGGCCGAAGGGGTAGAACTACAAGAGGCAACCTTCGAAGTTGTTCGCCTTCGTCACTTGGTTGAGCTTTGTGGAAACAAGGAGAGCCCAGTCGGGTTTCTTTCTTTTAAAGGTTTCACTTTCAAGCATGCGGCCCGTACCTTTATGGAAACGAAAGAGCCACTTCTGCGCAGTGACTGGGCGATCTACCGAGGAGGTGCTTTCTTTTTAACGGGCGCAACAGATGTCACCATTGAAAACTGTTTCTTTGATCAGGTTGGAGGCAATGGGGTCTTTGTGAATAACTTCAATCGACGCGTTCAGGTCAAGGGTTGTCACATTCTAGGAGCTGGTGCCAGTGGAGTCTGCTTTGTCGGCAATCCTGATACCGTGAGAAACCCTCTCTTTGAATATCAAGAGCGACTGGCTTATGAAAACATTGATCTCATTCCCGGACCTAAGGGGGATGATTTCCCCGAAGACTGCTCGGTTTCTGACTGCCTGATTCATGAGATCGGTGTGGTGGAAAAACAAGCGACGGGGGTTCAGGTGTCGATGTCCCATCGAATAACCATCTCACACACGTCTATATACGATGTGGGTCGTGCAGGAATCAATATTAGTGAAGGCACCTTTGGTGGTCATCTCATCGAATACTGCGATGTTTTTGACACCGTGCTTGAGACGAGCGATCACGGAAGTTTTAATTCCTGGGGGCGGGATCGATTCTGGCAGTTGGAGGGGGCGCCCGAAGAGATGCTTCCAGAATTAGCTCTTTTGGATGCTGAGAAAACAGTGATTCGAAACAGCCGGTGGCGTTGTGACCACGGTTGGGATATCGACCTCGATGATGGTTCCTCGAATTATGAGATCTACAACAATCTTATGCTCAATCGAGGTTTGAAGTTTCGAGAGGGATTTTATCGAAAGGCCTACAACAATATTACGGTTAATAACAGTTTCCACCCTCACGTCTGGTATGAGGGATCAAAAGACGTGGTGACCCATAATATATGGTTCACTCGATATCGACCCAGTGGAATGAAACACTGGGGGGAACAGATCAACCATAACCTTTTTGTTCAAGAAGCAGGGCTGGCAAAAGCCCAGGAGCAGGGAACGGATGCCGACTCATGGGTTGGAGATCCTTTGTTTTTAGATCCTGAACAGGCCGACTATCGCGTGGCCGAGAACTCTCCAGCCTTGAAGCTGGGATTCAAAAATTTCCCGATGGATGAGTTCGGTGTGAAACGTCCTGAGCTTCAATCGATAGCAAGGACTCCCCAGCTTCCGGTCGACCTCGACTTTAGTGCATTCCCGGATGGAGCCACGTCAAAAAAACCAGAGAGTGTAACTTGGCTGGGGGCGACCCTACGTGGTATCACAGGGGAAGAATTCTCTGCCTTTGGAACGATCAAAGAAGATGGGGGATTAGCGGTTCTTGGATTGGAGGCAGATTCTATCTTGGCGAAAGCAGGGCTAAACGAGGGGGATCTCGTCTCACATATCGATGGAATCAAGATGGTGGGAGAAGAAGACTTAAAGAAAGTCACACAAGCCCCACAAAAGATCATCCTTGTGAGGGGTCAGTCTCCCTTGCAGATAGAGTTACGATGAGGTGTTAATTTGGCTCGCGATGCCAAGTGATGGCTGGAACAAAGTCACCATGAGACCTA
>Ga0233432_10000439_pt1 | contig 40186 bp, 22 predicted proteins | sample SI_122_August201_6_FD_179870 | JGI IMG/M metagenome (GOLD analysis project Ga0233432, IMG submission 179870) | Seawater microbial communities from Saanich Inlet, British Columbia, Canada - SI_122_August2016_10_MG | ecosystem: Environmental > Aquatic > Marine > Inlet | place: Canada: British... | reverse complement strand
ACCTCTCACATGAGCGAGAGAGTAGCGTGAAGGGGATGGGCGAGAATGGGCCACTGATTGAGCTCGTCGGAGCCCATCTCCTTCATGCGGACGGAATGCAATTTACAGAAACAATGTTGCGCGATCAGGAATGCCTATATATCAATTAGAATGGTCAAAATTGAATGCTTTTATTAACGAATAAGAACAAGGTACATTTGTTTAGATCGAATTTATCTAATAATTTTAATGTGGTATTCAAGAAAGTATCTTAAATAATGAACTTATAAATCATAGAATGTAAGCAGGAGAGCGAATGAATAATAACAAAGATGATATTTGGAATGCTTTTCTTATATCAGCTCAAAAAGCACTAAAGAACGGCACTGAATTTCAGTCTCGAGTAGAAAGACAGCCCTATCAGGTGAAGGAGGCGAATCATGACCACATCGTCATTTCGCGACGTGAAGGACTTAATTCAGTCAAAATTAACAGAAGTTTTGTGACTTCAAAAATCATCAACCTTATTCAAGCTGGAGGAAAACTTCCGGCAAAAAGTTTCAGTTTCACGTCAGCAGTAGAAGCAGGAATTGTTTTTCTTCATCCTGAAATCCGGTTCTCAAAAGACTCATCCTCAATTGAAGTTATTGGGTCCAATATCAGGCATTATGAAATGACCAATGCGCCTTCCGTTTATCAGTATAAACAGATTCTTTCTAGCTTTTCTGATTCGACTCTAAAAAAACCTAAAGAGATCTTCAAAGCACACTATTCCCTCCCAAATCATGCTGGAACTACACAAGAGATCGCTGATGCAACCGGACTAGATAGCAACATTGTCGTCCACTCAACCTATTCAAGGTTAGCTAAAAAACTGTGCGGTGAAATTGGAATCGAACCCGACTTGAGGCCAGATGATTCAGCGAGATGGTGGTCGGTTTGGTCTATTGGCTTCGACACTCCCAAAGGATTCATATGGAAACTACACCCTAACTTTGTTATCGCTTTAGAACAGTTGGGTTGGATCTCCGCTCATCACTACTCTTCACCTGATGAAATTGAACTTCCAGACGAGGTCCTTACTGAAGGCTCTATTCGACAAGTCAAGGTAAATGCATATGAAAGGAACCCGGAAGCCAGAAGAAAATGTATTGAACATTATGGCACACAATGCTCGGTCTGCTCCTTTGATTTTGGTGAGTTCTATGGAGTAGAGGCCAATGGATTCATCCATGTCCATCACCTGAAAAGAATCGCTGATATTGGTCAAAAATACGAAATTGACCCACTCAATGATCTAAGACCTGTCTGTGCAAACTGTCATGCCATGATCCATCTTGGAAACGGCTGTCGCTCAATTGAGGAAGTAAAAGAAATGATGAGGGTACAGTCTAACTGAGCCCTGCTTGATCTGTCCATCACAGATCTCTTGGCAATCACAACACTTACCTTGAGTTCAGCTATTTAGATAAAGGTATAGTGTATACCCATATCCCGTGATTGCTAAGAATACAGTCAAAGAAAAATCAAACATAAACCGAGTAAGACGAGCCCTCTGTTTTAGATCAGAATTACTCTGGCTCGCAGCTAGAGATTGACTTCCCTCATCATTCCTCACTCCTTGCTCCCTAATCTCCACCAAATTGTTGAGCACCTCAATGGGAACGGTCAGAGCTCTAAATAGAATAATCATAAGGCTAGCGACAACAAAGGCCTCAAAGGGAGAGCTAGCAAGCAACATCCCAAAAACTTCCAATCCCATAAAGACACATATACCGAAAATCATATCTCTCACGGGCATGACAACGTATATAAGCCCTTCAGTCTCTTCTCTTTTCACTTTATCTTCAGCCTCAAGTGATCCCATAAGTCGCCCACGCCTCTTTCTTCAGACTCTCCAATAGGAAGATTAAGTTCTTCATTTATCTCTGTAGCTTCACCCTCAACCAATTTACAGAAATAGACCATTGGCTCGTCTAGATTAACTACCAAAAAGATAACCTTACAGTATAGGGAACAATCTTCCTTTATGTCACAAGTATAAGCGTGCAAAGGAGTCTCTGAGGAAGCAGTGTCACCACGGGACATCAACCCCTCATCATCAATTGGGCCCAACTTGCAATTGCATTCAGGGCAGACACCCCCTTCAATTCCATGATCCAGTTTAAAATCATAGTATGTAGCTGAAGCCTTACGGTACTTTCCGAAGAGTCTCCCTTTTCTTAGCCAAGGCCATTTCTGATATTTCAATTCGCTATGTGCCTTCTTGGCCAAAGCCATTTCCTTCTCTAGTCTCTCTTCAGTCTCATAGAAATCCCTTGGGCTAAGATAAATGATCACACGCGGTTGAGGAGTCTGCCTAAACTCATCCACACCATATCTCTCATAAACCTCGTTCCTTATTAATCTCATGGGGTCAGCAACACTGACAAATATCCCCTGACTCATCCCTTGACCATACGCCTTGGCGCCATTTGAAATATTTTCATCTCGCCAATCTACGATTCTCTTGAAAGGATTTCCTTTATCTGGATATAGGTTTTCCTGCCAATCAGAAAGGGTTTCTGCTATATAGGCATCCTTAAACCGAATGTCATAAGCTGCCCACATGTGCCCAAGGTTTTTCGTCACAGGCACCACCATTTCTGAAGATCTCATTTTCTCTATGGACAAAGCAATAATCTCTTTCAATACAAAGAGTCCCGACAAAAAACGAAAAAAAGACTGAATCAAGAAAAAGACAATTCCCAGTGGATAAACAAGAATCAAAAAAGTCACTTCTAACATTCTGTTCTTTGGTTTTACGCCATACCTTTCAGCATCTTTAACCCTCATTTCCTTGAGCCATTCACTTTCTCTCAGATGAGAAAAGGTTACATATTCCTTAAACTCAAACCAACCATCACACCATTTTTTTCCATATTCTGCCTTCGTGACATCAATCATCCTGTCTAAAAGACGACGAATACATTGGGCCTCAAGTTCAGAAGCACCCTTCGTGACAGGAACTTTTACCCTCTTGTCTGGTTCATATGGACCCGGACCACCCATTTATATTTTCACTTTCACGACACCTTTAACAGCAATTTTCAATTCACTTCTTCAGTGTAATCATGAAAAGTTCTTATGTATTCATCATCAGCTGATTTGCTCAGAACATCACCAGATCTAACCAAAAACTCATCATATTCCACATATTTCTCAAAATAAGTTGCTTTGAGAAGAGCAAGAGCTAGTCGCTTAGCGGTTTCCTTTCCAATTGTGAAACGGGCTTTCTCACACAGTTTCCCAGAATTTATAAAATTCCCTTTTGACCAAACATCTTCTGGGTCCAAGGAGTAACTAAAGGCCCGGTATCTTATTTCTACAGAAATCTCTTTGCCCAAGCACTCACTTACTTGGAATAAAGCTTCCGAAGAAGACCCTAAACTGTAAGTATTACCTTTTGAATAGGTTACACGGTGGTCCATGATAATATTCACTCCTGATATGATTCGGTTGCAGTGTTATTTCTAGATCATAAAATCAAATAGAGTCTTTATTGCTTAACTCAGTCGATGACATTCACGGAAGAAAAAGCTGCTCACCTCTACGCATCAGCGTGGAATATGCTTGATTTCTCAGATTACTTCCAGGTACTAAATGAAGACTGTATTTACAGCTCTCAATACGTACTTGGTGATCTTGAATCCAAGAAAGCCATTGTTGATTACCTATCTAAAAAAGTCGACACCATTATCAAAACCGCTCACCGTGTCGTGGCAAAGGAATCCGTTCTTTTGCAAGGAGCTGACCTTTCAAGTCGTAAAGGCAGGGCTGCCGTGGCTCTCTACCAAGGTGAGTCAGATGAGGTTTCTGCCGTTGTGCTCTTCGACGTTAATGAGAATTCTGTCATCGCTTTCAAACTATGCATGCCTGAGCTCTACAAAGTCCAGGTCTTAGATCAATGAGAACAGTCTCCCCCTTCTTCCTGACTGTGATTGTTGAGGCTACACCTCAGCCCGACTCTGATTGATCAAACATCCTCAGATTCACACTTCACGTATTTTACCAAAAATATTTTTCTTTCCCTAAAAATAGGGCTCTGATACTTTTCCGCTTCTATGAAAAAAGAACGTTTTAAAGGTCAGATTTCCAAGGTAAATCCAGAAAAAACCTTCGGATATATTGAGGCCCCTGTTCCCGACAAGAAAGATGTCTTCTTTCACGTCAATAACTTCATTACGTTTTCTTCAGATAATTCTGTTGAGGTTGGCGCTATGTTGAGTTATGAGATGGGATATAATCAGAATGGCCCCTGTGCCACCCGTCTTCAACTTCTAGACGTGGCTAAACCAACCAAGCCAAGGCTTTCTCCTTTTGATGGGCTTTCGCTTGGAGTCATCAATGAGGATAAACCCAGTCCTCTGCAGTCCCAAAGAACAGAAGAGGAAGGCTCTAGGTCTGAGCCTCAGCCTGCACCAGAAAAAGTCGACGCTGAATTAGACTCCATCATTCTAGACGAGCTGAAGCCTATTTCTGAGCCTTCAGAGGCCCAGACCGAAGACTGGCAAGCAACAGATTACTTTCCCTCTGAAGAGGAGACTGTCGAATCGGGTGATGATATGCCCATGGATGCTCCTCCTCCATCATATGAAGACCTTGTGGGACTCTTCAGGGGAGGAGAAATTTTTGAGCATCGGATTCACAGCCTCATCAACTCTAGGTTTCCCAATTCGACCCTCAGGAATATTCCAGTATATGACGTCACTAAAGCTAGATTTCTAAAGGATAAAGATGCACCTAGGCTTGAGGTAGGAGTTGAAGTTGACCTCCTCATGCACATCAAAAACGTCAACGAAGAAAAACTCATTCTGATTGAATGCAAAAATATCGATATTGAAGTCGTCGATAAAAAATGGCTATGCAGATACCACGACAAAATAGAAGGCAAAGACGTCAAGAATCAAATCCTTCAGCAAGCGTCAGCACTACTCCACCACTTACAACCTATTTCTACAAACAAGGCTCTAGCTATGGAATGCTGGGTAGTCTGTGGCAAGGAGATTAAGGAGGAGGAAATCGATTATGATCGTGACTCCTTAATTCGCCTGATGGACCAGAAGGAGCTCACTCAAAAAGTCGACGGGCTATACGGAGTACTTCGCGTAGCTCAATCTGAATATCTCTCTATTCTACGTCGTGGCATACCCGTACCTGAACTCGGTCACCCTGAGATTTCAAACGCAATCAGATATGTAAACCGTTGTCGAGAGACCATCGATATGGAACTTTTCAGGAGTTTTCAACCTAAGGCTGAAAGGTGGGCAATCAATGGATCCGCAGGAATGGGAAAATCAGTTCTATTGGCTTATGCCCTATTCTCTATGGCTACGGGTATGGAAATCTTCAGGGCAAAAGACGGCTTAGAACCAAAGGTGAATGATCTTGCTAGCAAGAAACTTGGAATCCCTGCCCTTAAACACAGAAAAATTCTCGTCCTGACTCTTAAAGAAAACCAACGCATCGTCATTCATGACCTTCTTGAGAAGTTCCTCGACGACTACTCGCCCCTTCTCGGAGAAGGCATGCAACTCGTCCTGAGACCAAGAATCGAGGTCTGGACCCCAAAGACCAACCTCATGGATGGGCCGAATATATTGATGATCGATGAAGCCCATGATCTCACCCAGGAGCAACAACTGGCCGTAGCCAAATTCTCAGAAACCGATGGCCATTACTTGGTCGTAGCCTGTGACCGCCACCAGAAGCTTAGATTGATCGACCCAAAAGCACCCATCATTCAAGGACTCAGCTTCAGCCTCAAGACCACGAAGCTCTACAACAACTACCGTAGCCCCTTCCCCATCTACATGGCGTCTCTCTCACTTCTCTTTCGCTGGTTCGCCCCCCTTGGGCCCATGGTCATTCCCAAAGAAGACGATCTGACCAACGGGTTTGGCTTCCAAGTCCACCACTACAACCCCGAGAAACATATCGACCTTGGGCTCAAGAACGACTCTCATCCTGCCAACGGTTGGTCCTACTCTGTGTCTTCTTTTTCAAATGGCAGAACGCTTTTCGAAATTCTCTCAAGAGAAAATCTAAAACCAAAGAATGTGCTCTGGGCAAGGTTCGGCAAAGAAGACCCCGATTTCGATTATGAACTCCTTGGACGAGTCACCTACCACGACCTCACCGGCTCAGAATCCAGTGAGCTCATCAATAAATACATCAAAGGAAGAGATTTTGAAATCGTGGTTCTTGAAGGGCTCTCAGAAGTTCTCAATTACGAATTGGACGACATCAATACAGAAACAATGTGGCGCAAACGAAGGGAAATCTTCCTCTGTGCTTCTAGAGCCACGACCTTCCTCTACTTCGTCAAATCGGGGGCAGGCGGAGCCCTTCCTAAAGAAATTCAGAACATCCAAACCGCCTGCTCCAGCCCCACTGATTCGAACTTGGGGCTTTCATGGAAGATGCGAATCCATCCTTCTGAAGTACGACTTCCTTTTGACGTTTACAAAGAATAAAACAAGTTCGCTTTTTTAATTCTTCATCAAATAGGATAGGAAAACCGGTATTCAAAAATAGAAAGAAGGCATCGAAACAGTGAGACGGTTCAGCACAAGACCAACAGAGTCAATCATCAGTTTTCTTCAATTCGAATAACCTGATGTCTACTTCTTCCTAAACCATTAATATAAACTGATTCAGGAAATTTCTCGCAGAATTCAATGATCTCTGTGAGAAACACGTAATCAGCTTCTAATCCTTTAAAACCTTTATAAGTAGAATAGAGAACTGACACTCCCTTTAACCACTCATTAAGATTCGTCGTACAAGAAAAAGATGCTTCGATGTCATGAATACACGAGCCAGAAAATCTATGTCTTCCAAGAATGACAATTTGAGAGGGAGAAACTCCACCTGAAATTAATCCCTCAATCTTATCTGAAACAATATCTCCAGCCTTCTCTCCTTTCTTAATTTTTACAGTTTCAATTGCACCCTTGATGTCCCTAGAAATTGGAAAGGCAACATCATCTTCATAAAAACCTCGCATGGCCTCAATAATCTCCATAGGGTTCCTTAAATTATGATTCAGCTCGACCTCCTGTCCTTCGAAAGGAAAGTCCAACTTAGTTCCGTATATATTCTGCTTTGGATCATAAAAAATACCTAACGTAGACCCATCTCCCTTCAGAAGATTTTCAATTGAGGTCCACCAACTCGACTTCATATCTTGAGCCTCATCAACTAAAATGGCATCAAATCTTTTAGGGATCATCTCTGTTGCCAACATCAGAAGTTCTGCACATCTTTCAGAGTAAAACTCAATAGCTGACTCTCCTTCCCCTACACCATATTCAATACCCGCTTCTGTGGCCCATTGATAACCTAAACCATGGTAATGAAGAACTGCAACTTCATTCCCCCTTAGAGAATCAGAAGAAGTGCCAACAAACTGATGACGAATCCATGAAGCCAAAAACTTATTAAAGGTAAGAACAAGAACGCTCTCTCCTTCATCCAAAGCTTTTAGTGCTAGCTTCATCACCAGAGAAGTTTTCCCTGACCCAGAAACCCCTTTCACACGTATTCTATTCCATTTCGAAAGAAATTCAAAAGCCTTTAGATGGCTTTGGGTCGCCTCGTTCAGTCTTTCAATATCTAATGCCGCCTCTGCTTTGTTTGAATAACTGACGTGGAGGGTTGAAGTTGTAAAGTAAGAAGAGACCCTTTCTGAAAGACCACTATGGGCTTTAGTAGCTTTCCCCCCACTCCACAGAGACAGAGTCTTTTCTATTCTCTCTCCTAAATCATCAAAGCATCGGTCGTCCCAGACAATTGCTTGTCCTGCAGAGGCGTTTGACTCACCATAAACCACTCCAGCTGGCAACGCTCCTTCAAAATGACAATGAGGAAATATCACCGCGAATCCCTTTGGCAAACGAGTTAGGTCTGGCAGATCGAGATGTTCTCTCATTTGCCTCATTACCTTTTCGAGATTCCCCTTAGCCTGGGCAATCGGATTAATTTTATGTAGACTTCCCTCTCTATCTTTAGATATCCACCCTTCACTTGGAGAATAATTGACCCGGCCTCCTTTTACCTCTAGGATAAAAAGCCCCTTTTCTGGATGAAATAGAAGAAAGTCAATTTCTCCCATCTCCAAACGGTTAGACCTAAAAAGAATCTCATGACTATGGCAGGCGATCCAACCTTCACCTAACTGCCTATCAAGAAGCCGAAAGACAAGCTCTTCGGCCGACCCATGAAATTTTCCCCCTTCAGGAATCCAGACAGTCTTCTTTAAATTTTCTGACATGCGCAAATAACCTATGGCGAAAGGGATATATAGCTGTCCAGAAGCTCATTTGCCTCAAATACATGATCGGTAGATTTCTCAGACTTTACTATTCCGCAATAGTATAATTCAGCATCTAGAATACCGTAGGTTTCCAACTTTCTCTTATCAATTAAACACCGAAATTAAGGTCAATCATCCTCTAACCGAAGATCTCAGAAAAGGAGTCCTGAAACTTTCTGAGTTCTCCCGGAATCTCACCACGACATGTCATACCCAAATAAGTTGCTGCCCTAGTAGCTCCCACATAAAGATACTTTAAGAATAGATCTGCCTGATCCTTAGCTAAGAGGTCTATATCTACGAAGAAAACTGCTTCAAACTCTAGGCCTTTGATGTGCTGAATATCGAAGACTCTAACATCATTATCAAGGCCCACCACTTTCCCACCATGGCAAGGAGTCACTTGGACATTCTCCTCCTCAAGCTTAGTCTTGAGAACATCTGCAACCACTTGGACATCGCTTTCTCTTGGAACGAAAACTGCTGTCGATGGAAGTATCTTAAGTTGTTTTTCTATCTCCCTAATCCGGTGTTTCAACCATTGACATACCTCATCGACAGATTCAGCTTTCGTTAAGATTGCAGGGGCTACTCCTTCATGGTCAATATGATCAGGAAATGTGATCGCTTCCGCCCCACTCAAGGCCCTAGGCAGAAGGCTCTGCGAGAACTCACTCAGTTTTCTACTTTGGCGATAGGAAGTCGTAATCTCTCGGAATTCAATCCCCGGCACAGCCCACTCCATTTGATCGGAGTCAACGCTTCCCCAAGCTGTTAGGCGTTGGTTAAAATCACCACATGCAAAGAAAGAATTTGTCAGTGGGTGCACGAGTCTGAAAAGACACTTCACTTGCACAGGTGAGAAATCGGTAATCTCATCTACCAGAATCTGATTCTTGAAAAGGTCTTGATGCTTTCTAATTGTTGACCAATAGGGCTCATCCTGCTCACTTTTGAAACTACTAAAGTGCGTGAACCAAGACAAGGCTTCGAGCAATGACAGCAACACTAGGTCTAGCTCAAGAGGAGATATTTGTTTTTTTAGCGAATTATGATCAAGGTACCACCAATCGGGGCTTGGTCCATTCTTTCTATATTTCCTGTATCTTGTATGCATCTGATTGAAATATCTGCTGATGGGGTTTCTCAGAACCCTTGTAGCAGAAAGCACCGCTGTTTTCTCGCCCAACCGAGACATCTGCTCCTTTTCAAGTTTGAAGCCTTCACAGCACTCAAGAATTCTAGAATTGAGGGATCCTTTGGTTGGCTTCCTCTTGCGATAAACTGATATTGCATGTGCTCTGAGTGCCTTGTTCAGTTCAAGATAGGCTTCATTCAATCCAGTTGCCTGCTCTTCTTCTTCCTCCAAGTCCTCAACGATTTCCTCTTCGTTTGGATCTTCCTCTTCCTCCGCCACTTCTCTCTTGCTAAGGACCTCAGCCACTCTCTCTAGAACTCCCTTCTCAGGCTGAAATTCTCTCTCCTCCTTCAGAAACCCATTCACGATCTGCCTAACTTCTTTCTGGATTTCTTCATTGAGTGACTTTGCTGCCTGATCCAGCTCCCCCCTGATATGTGAAAGAGTTGATAGAAAATCAAAGACTTCTTCTACCTCAACATCTGCCTCAAAAGCCCTGAATACCCATCTTTTGACGGATTGAAGCACATCATCTTTATGCTCTCGAATGATCTTCAAGGAACTTTCCAATGATGTCAAGAACTCCTTTTTCTGCCAAAGGTCGAATTCTCCATACCAGTCTCCACTACTTTCTAAAGCTTCTGATGTCAGAAAAGACTGATTCTCGCTCATCGTAAATCTTCCCGAAGAATTCGCCGTATTCAAAACCCCGAAATGAACCCTAGCAAGTTCTCTTCTGTAAGATGCCCAAGTGGCGATGTGGTGATCAGATGCTGGAATACCTTCCCGAGCAAATGATTCTTGTAAATAGTCTTTCAGAAGGTCTGTTGGCGTAAACATAGCCCAGTTGCTATTGTGAATCATATCAGGGTTAAGTTCTTCCACCTCAGACAAAAGGCCTTTCTCTTCTTCACTGAGAAACTCAGGAGTCAGTTTCTGTGAAAGCCTACGAATGAGCGTTGTCGTCTTCCCCGTGCCCGGTGGTCCAAGTAAAATTAACCTAGAATTGATCGGAAGCCTAAATATTTCATCTTGATATCTATCCAGAATTGGTTGATCACGAAGATTCATTTCCGTGAGAATGGACTTTTTCTGTTTTCTACTTATTTCCTGTTGTTCATCTCCATCCGACAGCATGGCTCCAAGCAGATCCTCTTCAGATGAGCTTACGCCATCCCGTTCCAGATAGTCTTTGAAAGATTCTAGATAATAAGTTTCATCTTTCGATAACTCAACATAAGACTTTATTGAATCCCACTGCTTAATCTTCTTCCTAGGCTGTAGAATGCTCTTGCCAATGACCTCAAGGGTGACTCCATCTGGCCTTTGAAGAGTTTCATGCAAAGGCAAAGAGGCGATTCTACCAACAGGAGCACCATGACTCACAATTTCATACTCGTCGGAATCCTCTCGTATACAACCACAAGGTGGACGGCAAATGTAATAGGGTTTCTTAACCCCATCTTCAAGAACCAAAATTCTAGCTACAGAAGGCTCCTTGCTCAACCTGATCGCATTCTTGACGTTTATCTCTCCAATCTTCCCCAAAGCACGTCTGGCATTGTCGCTATCATGAACTAAGACGCCGTGTTGTTCAGCGGGAACTCTTGTTTCTACATATTCCCAGGCCTGCATTGAGATTTCTTGAAACCTAAAAAGAGTATCTTCAACAAGCTCAGTGAGTACTTCTGACATCCCAGTCCTATCCTATAATTTTATGACTTTTTTGAGTAGCTTTCTGATCAGACTATCTTAGGATCGAAAGTCCTGATGAAAGAAATTTTCACTATTGTTCTAGTTATTTTTGAGAGTAATCATTCAGCTCAAAAAGTATTCTTTTCCCCTTCTCCTATATTCTTGATTGATATAGACCGAAATGGAATTTAAGATGGTTTATTCTGGTGTTTCAAGGACAGAAGCTCATCTATAAATCATTTCACCAAGTAGAATCTTCAGAGAAATAAACCCAGAAACGTAATTATTCGGTAGATTCTGCCTCTCTGAACTTCGAATAAATATCTTCAACAAACCCTCGATATTGATTTTTATGCATTGGTGGAGCTCTGTTCCCCAACCAAAGAGTATGCCTCTTCATCACACTCCTCATATGCTTTCTATCTGAGCTAAAAGCTGTCTTAAGAAGCTCCCTTGATAAATTAAGATCATAACCCTCTCGGCTTGGCCTTTCTATTATCGCAACAAAGTGATCGGTAGTTCCTTCTTTAAGGCAAGAAAATGTTTCTTCCCTATTCCCCTGCCATCCTATATGAATAAACCACCAGAGACCATGGGTGTAAAGTCTCCAATTCCCTGAAAAGTATCTGTCATGTATACTTTTCTGATCCTTCAGTCCCCATCTGTAAATGAGGGATTCGGGTATTAGACGAAGATTTATAAACCTAAAATAATCTTTATCGGAAGCTTGCCTTTCGTTCAGCTGAACTGTTTCATATATATCTAGAGCCATCTCCAGATCATACAAGTACTTAGCTCTGCTTCCCTGATATTCTTCTTTATAGTATTCATGTGATAGTAGAAGCTTTTCTCGTAATTCCTTCTCTGAATCGCTTTTAAGAGTACTAGCCGTGGGGTGATCACCATTCATAAGTCCACGAAAGATTGATTCTCCCTCAGCCTGAGATAATTTCCCAATTTTCATTATCTAGACCTCTTTGCTTAGGCGTGCTTCAACCATTTCTCTTAACTGATACCCTAACTCCCCTGTATTATACAGTTCATCAATTTCGAGTTCTTGGCACCAATACCGAATGACCATACCCACTGACTCGGGAGACAGATCTTTTCCCTGAATAATTTCTTCCCACTCACTATCTCCGCAGCGAGAATAAACATATACAAAAAACTCTAAGAGACATGAAGATAACACCGAGTTAAGTAACGCACCATCACTCAGACCATCCATGTCTGATCTGACTGTAGGAAATGCCTTGTGGTCCGCATTAATAACCAGCCGCACCATGTCTTCGCTAAATCTATCAAGAGTAGGCTCGTGGCCATCATATTCCATTTTCCATAGAGGCTTTGAATTACCTAAATGCTTGTATACCACAGGAAAACTTGACGATGTACCATCTATTACAACGGTCCACCAGTCGAAAAACTCCCCCAGCCTCATCCCTGGTTCAGAAGCATAAATAGAATGCGTCTTACTATTTTCTCTATATTCCTTTAAACATAGAACCAATCTGAATCTTGCCGAATCTCTGATTGAACCAGGAGGAATTACTAACCTAAACATTTTTGAAACAGAATCGTTTTTATCAGAAACTATTTCAAGGACATCCTCAGAATACCCCTTCAAGTGTGACCCTCTGGAATTCCACTCTACAAAAACAGCTAATACCGAGCTTGGAGATGCGACTCCATCTGCCCCAAAGAGTTCAGAAGGATTTTTAATTGAAAGCGTAAAGCTCATCACAAAGGGGTCTTTGTCTGGGTCCCACGCACCTATAATGTGCCCATCTTCGTCAAATAGGTCGTTCCCATTATCATCTAGATAAATTGGTCCATGAGAAAACGAGCAGTCAACTGAGTTGAGCAAATCATCAGTAAGCTCTGGGTACGGCCTGATACTTATGTTACGCAAGAGGTTGTATATCTAATGAAAAGCCTGGGGAAAATGAATAATCACGTAATTCTAAATCTAAAGTGATCTTCTGTCTATAATTTTCAGGACACTCAGTAATTATCAGTTTATCTTCGTAAAATTCATTGTGCAGTTCTTCTCCTGAAAAGTCTACAGAAGAAAAGACAAAAGGCAGATCCCCCATCTCCCAGTCATCTAGGTGTTCGATTAAACCAGAGTGTGGGTTATCTGAGTCACCGATACCTAGCTTTAGCTTTACTAAGGATGGCATCTTCACACTGACCTCAAATATAATTTGCATGGTCTTTTCATTGGGAAAACGTCTTCCAATGACTTCGAAACCATCCGAACTCTTTGTCTTGCTTGGACGCTGAGGAGTGGGATTTCTGCCTACCTTCGGTCTATTAGGAGGTTCTTTCCCAAAACCGTCTGGAGGCAGGATTTTCCCCATAAGCCTAGACATCTGCATTCCTCTTTCCCCATCCTGCTCATTATCTACCACAGGTTGTGAGTTTATTTTTAGAAAATCAATTATTTTTCTCCTAGCTGTTTGAATTAATCTTACTCCTCTGCTATCTTCCCATCGTGAATGATCAGCTTGTTCTGTGGACCGATAATACTCCTCTAATACCTTACACCCTTCAGGCATAGAATGGGGGTTCATTGTACTTTTTACAATTTTTGGAGTAAGTGTTCCATCAGAATTTGGAATAAAAAGACCTAAATGATATCCTCCTCCACCAACGGGTAGAAGCCCACGAGTCCAAGATGAGTCGGCCTGAGAAAACTGACTCGAATACTGAACGATCATTCCAGGGGATCTAGCCATGCCTATTATGACATGATTTTCATTTGAAGGAGACCCATAGATATACGAGAAAGGATCAAGTAGGTTTTCTGGAGAGACCATTCTTAAGTCATTCTTACTCAATTCAACGAATGCAAAAGTCCCAGCTTTGTCTCCAACAATAAACTTTGAAGTTACTTTGAAAACCTTAACTTTATCATTATTTAGTGAATGTTCCTTTTCATGTATATAGTTATATAACTGTTGCATATAATTAAAAACAGGCGCGGAGGTCGTCTCTACTCGTTCACCATCAACCGATACACTCAAAATTGGCCCTTTTGTCCAATTCAGGTTGTTAATCCTCAATGCATACCATCTCTGAATTGATATGTTCAGAGATTTCCCTAGGTCATCCTCCCAAAATGGTTTCTGGCTTAAGTCTACTTGATCATCTTCATCCGAATCACTTGAAACATTGAGAATATTAGAAACATTTAAATAGGGTATGATGATTGAGGTTCCAACCTCTTCTTTCCCGAAAGGTTTTACCCCTAAATGGTCAAGGACTCTCTTTATCTCAGATTCTCTTGTCATTGGAACATCATCTTGGCTACCCCACCAGCAGATTCCTGTTTTAGATTTTTTCATTAATCTGTCAGGGTTTTTTTCATTTTCAATCATGCATCCCGCCAATCTTGATTGAAATCGCCCCCCCTCTTTCACCCTAGAATAGAATAATACTAGGCCTACACCAAGGCGGTAATAAACTGTTTTTCCATACCCCCAACTTCCACCAGCATCTTGTCTTTCTTGATTGTGCCCCATCTGATAGACCAATTTGATGAAATCCCCCTGAGAAGTCTCATCATTAATTTCACTTGTAGCAATTGGTCCACCTAGACCTTTCGTACCTGTATCTCTTACTTCTAACAGCGTAAACCCTGAAGGATATTTTTTCTGCAACGAAGACTGTATTGTCGGATAATTCAACTCTTGGAGAAATCTCCCAGATGATCTCGGGTCAATATTTCTGATAAAATAATCTACATGTAGAACTTTGCTATTCTCGTCTCTTGCATCAAGACTATTCTGAATTGACTCTCTTGCTAAGAGGTCAGTAAGAGGCATATAATCATTCATGATGACCTTAAGTAGGGCACTGCCCTTCTGAGACATCGGTCCGTATGTATAAGGTCTATGCTTCATTAATCTTCTGAAAGTTCTGTAACTCCAATTCCCTCACCATTAAATTGCAATGGATTAAGAGCGTAAGATATTGTTTCCGGTCTTCTCCTTGCAGTTGAACCTGGAATCCATATGCTCAATCCAATTAAATCAGCCTGAGCTGAAAGATCCACTCTTCTTTCTTCGTTATCTGCCTTGCTATCTTTATTTATTCGGTAGATAAGAAGTTGAGGAGTTAGACCTTGCCCCTGATTATTTCTCTGTCTACGAATCCATAAATTCGTAGGAGACTTAACTAGAGAGTTTTCACTGACGTCAGGCAAATCTTCCAATAGATCTGATGGACTTCTAAGAACACCGATGTTTATATCAGTATGAGTATCCTTTGGCAGTCTAGTTCTGTTAATTTTCCCAACTGTATTACCCTCTATTAGCTCCCATGAACTTGAGCTGTCTTTCTCAAGATTCCCAGAGGCCACTATATTCCAATCCTCTAACCCCAGCTCTTCTCTTTTCTTCGAATGCCACTCAAGAAAAGCTGATTTCTGTGCGTTAAACCTATCTCTTTCATGAAAACGAAACTCGAGGAGAAATGTCTTTACACGTTCAAAGTCTACTCCTGCCCACACGATACTTCTTCCAGAAAATGACTTTCTAAATGAATCCCCTAGCGAGTTCAGAAATCTCTCAGTCGCTTTAATGTTTTCATCAAGCCATTCCAAACTATTTTTAAAGAGAACAGTCTGAGAGTTCGTGCCAGAAAAATCCACTTCCGCATATTCAGCACCTGCCATTCTTGAAGATAGTTGGAGCGAAACGCCCGAAGGTGCAGCTTTTAACTTAGGGCCAGCTTCAGCTGGACTGATATTGTTTACTTCCATTTCCCTTAATGTTTCCATCATCTCATACTCTAAAGAGGTTAGATATTTAAAACACCCTAGAGTCCCATCTGTCATCCATAATCTTGGCAATACTTCGTAGCCTTGTCGATATCCAAACCATCTCCCCATCTGCATAAGAGAATCTGCATAACTGGAACTCCTTAGAAAATAACTTGATACCAGACCCTCTAAAGTTAAACCCCTTGATAGCGTATTACCACCTATGACGATAAATGCCGGTGCAATTTCTTGCTCATCACGCGGATAGACCAACCGTACCATTTCATCTTCAATAGCTAGTCCTTGTGCCCTACTGTTATCTACACATAGGTGTATACCATCATGAAACTCATGATTATTTCCTTCTGGGTCTACAATTCTGATCCTTGTAACCTGATTAAGGAGAATTGATAGTTGGGGCATCAAGTCTTCAAAGGGACTATGTTCCTTAATTTTTTTTACATTTGGATAATCAGGCATTAAAGACTCAAAACGTCTAGCGTTGAAGGTTTTAGCTTGATGATGATGAACGTTTCGACACAATTCAAAAATAGCTTTCCCCTCTTCAGTTAACCACTTTCTTATTTTTCCATCAAGGGCAATATGGTCTGAAACCAGATGACTGGTATGAATAAGCATAGAGACTGGGTTTTTGTATTCACCCCAAAGCCTTACTTGGGCAACAGAACATAAATACCAAGCTATCGCCTCTCGAAGACTGTCAGGAAGTGCCTCTCCTTCAACCAAATCCCTGACATCATCTTGTCCAATCTTATTTATTATTGGCATTCCATCACTGTATTCAGGGTGACCCTCAATTCCAAAAATCTTCTTACTTCCAAAGTATCGTTTCGAAGGGCGCAAGACCCTTATGAAAGATTTTGGGTAAAGTGATTCAGGATATGCCTCGTTAAGAAAATTAGCATAGGGAGTCGCTGTATATCCTATGTAATTTATACATTTCGGCGTCATTTTTTGAGCGAGATAATCTGAGGCTACGAGATCTACCAGTTGTCCATTTATTCTTGTTCTTTCACGAATAATATCTTCAGCCCCAAGAGTCCTTCCGTTAACTCCTGCTTGGTCTGCCTCATCATCGATCACAATAATCTTTGCTTGTTTCAGTCGATTCTGATCTGACTTCAAGAAAGACATTAACTTATCAAGCCAGATATAATTTTTTAAAGAGACTAAGAAATGACGATCTCTAGAAATTTCCCCAAAATCTAAATGCTGAAGATGATCGGTTCTGATGTCCCAAGTCTTCCACGCTAAATTTCCGGTTCTATTTAGATCCTTCATGATTCTGTTTTTGGTTTGATCCATTAAGTTTGTGATTGTTCCCGACAATATCACAAACATGTTCCAACCATTATCAGCGGCCATTGCCATAAGGCCTGAGAAGTTTGATGTTTTTCCCGACTGTACTCTCCCTACTACCATTCCTTTCACGGGATCACTCTTTTCAGTTGTTTTCCTTAACCTTTTGAGGATGCCAAAAACTGATTGTTCAAGTTCTTCTTTACTCTCTTCATCCCACTCGAGTGATTTTTTATAAAGTTGCCATGCACTTCCTTCGTTTTCGGGAATAAAAACGTCTGAATCACTTTCTACATCAGCATGTACTTCTACCTCCTCATCCTCCTCAGCTTGTTTGATTCTTTTCTTTAATTGACTGAGTTCCTCTTCTGCTTTCAAAAACTCAAGAAAACTGATCCACTTAGATTCATCCTCAAGTGATTTATGCCATCGATTGTATTGCCTGAGAATCTGAAACTCACTAGATACATGAAAATCTTTGAGTCTTGTCCAATCTTGCCCCTCTTTCCTTTCTCGTAAAACCCATTTTTTGGCTTCAACAAACTCGTTTGAGGTAAAATCCATTTCTTTTCCAAGAGATTTGGCCAAGGATGAATATCTCTCATGCAGTAAATTCGCAACAACCAAATTCACATCTGTTGCCGAGAGCCCTTTCGTTCAGCAGCACTGGTTCTCTTTTGTGAATTGTCTATGCAATCAATTATGACGAGTGAAACCTCAATTATTTTTCATGATCTTACTGATGTTACAATTCTAGTATGACTGACACCGAAGAATCATGTCTTAAATTTTCTGATTTACCCTCATCAACTCTACTCTATTGTGGAGGATGCGGAGGAATGGGGCTTAAGGGCTCATTCTCTAAGTTGAATCTTTGTTCGGCATGTAATGAAAAAAAATCTTCAGAGATCCATAAAACTGGTTTAAAATCAGTCTGTCCTAAATGCTCAATTTTAAGAAATATCGATGACTTTGTTAATGACCAAGAGTGTGCCTTCTGTTTTGCCATAAAACACAAGATGTCATCCAGTACCAACGTCTTTAGCCGAACTTCCACTTCTTCACTCAAGAAGAAACTCAGACACCCTCAAGAAAAACAGAACCATAACTATACCAGAAAGGACCCACCTTTTGTTTCTCTAGACTCCCAGACTCGATTAAGATGTAGTCATTGCAAGAAATTTAACACAAAATATTTTTTTAACTCGGAAACTGTCTGTAAAACCTGCTACAAAAATATCATCAATACGATCGAGGAAAAATCAAAAAATAAAAAAGAATGCCCAAAATGTCATAAAAACCGTTGCTCTAGGGATTTTGTATATTCTCACATATGCTCGTTCTGTTATGCATATGATCAGCAAAATTCAAAAACTTCAGGTCTTGGAGAAACTTCTTCAAAAGTAGCTCTTTACACATGTAGAAATTGTGGGCATAAAGATAGACCTAATTATTTTCGAAACTCTTCGTTATGTATTACCTGTGCAGATAGGCTAAACTCTGGCTCACACGAAATACGAAGACCAGGATACATTCATAAAGCTCAAGGCATGACCCGAAAATAATTTCAGTGAAGATTTCTAGTTTCAGAAAAAGTTTAGTTCAACTTATCTCAGAATAATTTCGTTACGCTACAATACCACAAGGGATTTAGCATAGAATATTGAAGAAGTGTAACTTTATGCTCTCCATATTTAGCTCGTATACCGCTCCTCCGATAAATTCTTGAAAAGATAAATCCCAGTGGCACAACAGCTAGCCATCTTGCAAGCCAACACTTTACAAGAACCGAAAAATGATGATCGATCAACCTTCTCCAAGCCCCTCCAACATGTGGGGAGAACCGATTCGCCATATCAGCTATGAAGAAAGGTTTGCCAAATGTTGCCCCGATGGCAGCACTCTTTTTTCTAGGGCCGATATACCTGATTCTGAGCCTCTGGGCGAGAAGAAAGCAAATACGCAGATGATAGAAAGTGCCCTTCTCGCTGACCCTCACGTCTCTACAGAGGACCTGATTGAGGCGGTGGGGTGCACAAGGGATCTAGTAAATAGAGTTTGAAGAAAACTCAAAGAAGAATAATAATCGCACTCCCCCCATACCCGCCCTAGGTGCGGTGCGCTTGCTTAGGGGTCTGGGTATGGCAGAGACTCCTTGAAGACATATTCTTACGAGATTCCCCATGACACCTAATCACTCTCAGAAAGAGGCACCCCCCTAGAGGGGGTGGCCCCTTCCCTCTCTCCTTCCCCAGCTATAAGCTTGTGGCGACCAAGAGTTCAGCTTTTGATGAATTTCTGAACACCCCTTTTCTTCCAAGGGGTTAAGTCAGATTGATTGAGCCAAAGAAGATTCTGAGAAAAACTGTTCGCCATATGTTCTGAACCTACCCCCATCTGGGAACCCTGCCCCCCCCCTACCTCTGAAATTGGCTTGGGCTAAAACTGGCTACTCAGCACACCTCTGCACAAAAATAAAAAGGGGCTACTTTTTATTAGCTCTTCTTGCTAAAGTTGCCTTTTTTCTTCCACAGACAGGGCACCACTTCCCCCTTAGGAAATTTGATACCAACCCCTCCCATTCATGGCCACACGAACATTTCCAGAGTAACCTAGAATCTGTGTTTACGTACTCAGTTGAAAGACAACGACCACCTCTTTTTTGGGCTTCTTTGTCTAAAGACTCTATCGAATGCTTCTGTTTAGACTTAGAGGCCTTTCGTCTACCACACTTAGGACACCATGTGCCACGGTGAACAGCACCACTAGGAGTGGCAGACCACCGATGGCCTTCAGTACATTCCCAGTCAAGCTTTTTATTCATTCCTAGGTATTCATTACTCAAACACTTACCACCTAGTTTTTTGGCTATTTTTTGGATGTCTTCGATTGAATATTCGTTATTCCCATGGCATCTTGGACACCATGAGCCTTTAGGAGAAGATTTTCTTGGTAGCACATTTGAACTGACGGCCTTCCATTGGTGTTTTTCTGAGCATTCAAAGGTGTATTTGAAGGTATTTCCCCTCCAAGTGGTATCCAAGCATCTCCCTCCTCTAGCTTTACAGTGATCCTTGAGAATTTTTAGAAAATTTCCCTTTTGCCCTGCACAATAAGGACACCAGTGGTCACTTTTTATTGAATTAAAGCTAGTCTCCCATTCATGACCATCTTTGCATACAACTCTAACTTTCTGATGGGCAGATAGAAATTTATCAGCAATAAGTTTTCCACCCTTTGCTTCAACGACATCACGGTACTGTTTGATTCTGTCCCTTCGGTGAATGCTGTCTACATTAATCTCAAGAGGTCTTGCTATGTAACCTTCTATTCCTGCTTTCCTAAAGTTTTCATTAAGCCAATTAGGAAGTTCCTCAGGAGTCAGAAGTTTATAAAGTTGTGGGATCTGGAACAAGATAATCCCTTCCCTCTTACATATCTTCCTTTTTAGTGCATCGTGGTGTTTTAGCTTCTCAAAACGGTTATCGTCTTGGAAATGTTCTACTTTCTGGTAATGTTGAATTCCTTGATGCTCAAAAGCAATCTTGAACTTTTCAGAATAACCATCAAATTCAATCCGTTTCCCCTGTTCATTTAAAAGCCAGTTAGGCCTAATTGAAGGAAACGGTGTCTTGAAAATGGATTCAAAGTAATACCGACAGATTTCTTCCCCAATCCAGACTCTCTGAGCTTTCCCGTTTTTCGTGTTCTCTGCTGGTTTTAACCATATTCCATCAGTTAGGTCTTCTTTCTTCATCTTCAGGGCTTCCCCTGCCCTACATCCAGTTCGAATAATGAGGAGAAAGAAGAGGTAGTGGTTTTTCATCCCTCTTTCTTGGAACTTTTCTAGAATCTTCTTCAGAACAGCGAAGCTGACTAACTCAGTCCTTCTGGCTTCTTTTGCTTTCCTCACTTCCTTGAATGGGTTCTTCTCGCAAAGCTTCTTCCTTATCGCCCACTCATAGAAACACATGATCGTACTTCTCATTCTATTCGCTTGAACTCGAGAGGGGTACGAACTGAGGAATTTCTCAGCGTCTTCTGAAGTAATAGAGTCTACTGGCTTCCTGCTGAAAGCCTCTCTGAAAAGTCGGATATGTCTTTTGTAGTCCTTGAGGGTACTGGGTTTCAGATGTGAGAAGTGCTCCTTCTCGAAAGCCAGAGTTGCCTGCTCAACATTCATTTCCTCAGACTTTCTTTTCTTCCTTGGGTCTTCCCCATTCTCCAGTTGGAGTATCGCTTTCAGAACTCGTCTCTTTGCCTCTTTCGCATCCACGACGGGAAAGAGCCCCAAGGATATGTAACTCCTCTTTCCATGTATTCGACAATCCAGAAACCACATTCTTCGACCTTTAGGAGAGACTCTCAACCCCCAGAAAGGAAGACTTTCGTCCTTGTGAACACCAGGAGGAGCCGACTGGGCAAAAGCGTTGCTGAACTTCTTACGCAAGGGAGTCACCTCCCTGACTTTTTATGCCTTTTTTATGCCAGGTCGCCTCAAAACGGCCACATCTTGGTCTGCCATCAAGGAGGCCACGAATAGTGGCCAGAAAGTAAAAAAACCCAGTATGCCAAAGGCGAACTGGGGTTCCAACATAATAAAAATAAGTACACCCAAGAGTGGTCGAACCTCTAACCTTCGGTTTCGTAGACCGATGCTCTATGCTGTTGAGCTATCATGCTAGAGGATTAGGCTGTTGAGTCGCCACCTTTGGTCGTATTTCTGATTTTCACTGAAGACATCATAATCCACTGATGCCTCGAAGAGTTCTAGCTGTTTAGGCCCCTGCTCTTTCCCTTTTCTTACTAGATCCCTTTGATTTTAGGGTCGGCGTATTGAAAGTAGCTAACCTTTTCTTCGCTATGATTTTGTTGGGTCGGCGACCATGATTCGTCTATTTCCTAGTGCGACCTAGGGGGAATTCAGAATGGGTTGATCGAAGAAGGGGTTGCCTATTCCTTAGAAACCTTGAAAACTCAGATGGTTTGTTGCTTTCTGGAGTAAATATGGGGCTTTTTCAACGCAAATATGAGGAGCTGATCCAAAAACTTAAGCGAATCGAGAGCTTATTTCTCCAAAAAGCAGTAAGAGCAAAGGCCCCGCTGGAACAAATGTGAGAATGGTGAGAATCGAATGAGAACCTCGTTTTGGGCCAAATTTCAAGGGGTGGCGGGGGGTAAATTCAAACCAAAAAACTAAAAAAGGAAGTAGATCTTCAATCTTTTCAGCATGCCTAACAGCCCAAAAGACAATCTGCTTATCGACGAGGGATTCGACGATGCCTCCCCCGCCGCAGACGCCCTCGTGGAATCTATGCGAAACCTCGGCTACACCACCGAGGCCGCAATTGCCGATCTGGTCGACAACAGCATTTACGCAAAGGCAAAGCGAATCAATGTCCACTTTGAATGGGAAGGGGCAAAGTCCTGGGCTGCCGTTATTGATGACGGATGCGGAATGGGACCCAAAAAATTGGTCCAGTCTATGCGACCGGGCAGTCAAAATCCATTGGAAATCCGAAACAAGGATGACCTCGGCAGATTTGGCCTCGGACTAAAGACGGCTTCATTTTCCCAAGCCAGAAAACTCGCCGTGATGAGCCGATCCTCTGAGGATAAGCCTTGGGAAGTAAGATGCTGGGATCTGGACCATGTCCAGAAAACAGGGCTATGGCAGCTCGCAAGAAAACTCCCGGACGATTTCAAACCAAAACAGCTACCGTGGCTACCCGATGGTAAGGGAACCGTAGTCCTCTGGATAGGATTGGACCGCATCACCGGAAAAGCCAAACCCGATGACGAGAACTCCAGAGGTCATTTCTTCGCTATGGTTGATCGGATTAGACAACACCTTGAAATGGTCTTCCACAGACTTGTTGGTGGCAGACTTAATATTTCCGTAAATGGAAACGAACTAGAAGGCTGGGACCCATTCATGACCTACCATCGCAAGACGGAACCCCAACCTGAAGAGACTCTAGAAAAAGGCAAGATCAAGATCAAACCCTATGTTCTTCCCCACCGGAATGAACTTACTGAAGATGAATTCCAAACTGGGGCAGGGCCAAGGCGATGGAATGATCACCAAGGCTTCTACGTCTATCGCAACAGGAGATTATTAGTCTCGGGTAGCTGGCTTGGACTCAGATTGGCTAAGGAGGAGCATCACAAACTAGCTAGAATCAGGATTGACCTACCCAACGATTTGGATCAAGAATGGCAGATTGATCTCAAGAAATCTCTCGCTATCCCACCAGGAAGAATTGAAAAACAGCTAAAAAGAGTAGCCCAAGCCACCCGAAAAAAAGCCATGGAGGTTTATCGCCATCGCGGAAAGCAGGTCAGCCGCAAAGCCAGCCAGGATAATGGCATTCTCTGGAAGATATCACAACTAAGAACTGGAGCTTACAGTTTCAAAATCAATCGAGAACATCTGATGATCTCAGGCCTAAAGAAAGCCCATCCAGCAATGAAAAAGGGAATTGATGAAGTCCTGAGAGCCGTTGAAGCTGCTATTCCCATCGAAGCCATGGTGGTCCAGGCGAGCGAGCAGCCCGAATTGAGAACTGATCCGATCGCACAGATCACCGTGAGTCAGCGGAAAAAAATGGTTGAAAGCATGTTCAACAGTCTGGTAGAGGTAGGGGAAACTCCGCAGGCAGCTTTTGATACGGTCTGCAGAATGGAACCTTTCAACCTGATGACCGCCGAGTTGGCTCTTCTGGCAGAAGGGCATGGACTTAGGACCAATTTCTGATATGAACTCTATCTTTACCCCACTCAACTTTCGCCTGTATTTCAGGTATTGAAATGGCTCTGGACCACGAATCACAGATAATCAATTCTGCCAACGCACGTCTGAATCTGATCCGGGAGAACAGCCCCGAAGGTATCGTCACGGATGTTGATATCTTGGACTCTCTGAACAGGGCAATTGATACTCTGAAAGATCTGATTCCCCCACCCAATGAAGATTCTCGTCAGAGGATCATACGACAACTAGAGTACAACCATTCCTTCGTGACCGGAACGACAGCCGTTCTGGAAAGCAAGGATGAGGGACATGTACCTTGGTATAGAGATAGAAAAGCGGAACTGATGGACATTCCTTCTGAGATGGTCTTCTGGAAAAAGTACCGACAGCACCTACTTGACTACAAACATTGGCCCGACAAAGCCGTCAGCACCATTGATGAGACCACCGACCGTGTGATGGAACTTCTGGAGGACCCGAACCGTGAGGGGCTATGGGACAGAAGAGGGATGGTTATTGGTCTTGTTCAGTCAGGAAAGACTGCCAACTACAGTGCCTTGGTAGCCAAAGCCGCAGACTGCGGATACAAACTGATTGTCATTCTCGCCGGGCAAACCAACAACCTCAGAAGCCAGACTCAGCTGCGATTAGATGAGGCTGTTCTTGGAATCGACACCCGGACTCCTGATGGGCAAACCCCTATCCCTGTTGGAGTCGGAAATTTTGGTCCTCACCATCCAACTGTTCGATACCTCACAAGCTCAGATGAGAATGGCGACTTCAAACGAGATCTCGCCAAACGGAGAGCATCGTCTCTCAGTGATCAGAATCCCATGGTTCTCATCGTAAAGAAAAACAAGTCAATCCTTGAGAATCTGGCAAATTGGTTTGCCAATATCGGAACCGTACCAGGAGCCGAAGCCAGTTCAAAGCATTCCATCGCCGCGTCCCCCATCCTGCTCATAGATGACGAGGCCGACCATAGCTCTATCGATACCATGGCTGGGAGAAAGCCCAAACACCCCGAACACAAGGAATACGACCCCACGGCCATCAACAGGGCCATCAGGACCATACTACAGATGTTCAGGAGGTCCGTCTATATTGGCTATACCGCTACGCCTTTCGCGAATATCTTCATCAGTCAGAACACAGACCATGAAGTCTATGGGCAGGACCTGTACCCGAGACATTTCATGATACGACTTCCCCAGCCATCGTCCTATATTGGCCCGGTGGAGGTGTTTGGATTGGGTGAACGAGTCAATGACCACGTTGCGACCCAAGGGCTCGATATCGTCAGGTATGTCGATGACCACGATGACCACATCCCTGATGGACACAAAAACGGTCACCCCATCAGAACCATTCCATATTCATTGAAGAATGCCATCAAGTCCTTCATCCTAGTCTGCGCAGCCCGACTGAGCAGGAAAGAAAAAGGTGCCATCAGTAGTACTCCCCACAACTCCATGCTAATTCATGTTACTCGGTTCAATTCTGTGCAAAATGACGTCGCCGAACTGGTCAAAGAGGAATTTTTTGATCTCAAGAACCGTATTATGTATGGTGCAGCCAGCGGACCGGAAAGCAATCTGACTGATCTTCGGGAACTCTGGAAAAGTGATTTCCAAGACCAGCAAAAGGAAATCGCCAATCGGGCCGACGACAAGCAGGTGATTCCTGTGACCTGGAAAGAGGTTAGAGGCCAGCTCAAGAAAGCAGTCAGCCGCACAGATGTAAAAACCATCAATGGCACGGCGGGTGAAGTCCTTGCCTATCACGACAATCCCCAAGGGATCAACGTGATTGCCATCGGAGGCGATAAGCTCTCCCGGGGCCTAACTCTTGAAGGTCTTTCCGTTAGCTACTATCTGAGAGCCAGTCGTATGTATGACACTCTTCTTCAGATGGGACGATGGTTCGGGTACCGAATCGGGTTCGTTGACCTCTGTAGACTCTATACAACTCCAACCCTCTCATCCTGGTTCAAGCACATCGCTTTGGCTAACATCGAATTGCATGATGAGTTCGATCGTATGGCTTTGGAGAACAAAAGTCCCGAACAATTTTCACTTAAAGTCAGAACCCACCCGGCAGGGATCAACCTCCTTCAAGTTACTTCAGGTAACAAGAGGCGAATGGCCCACAAAGTAGAAATCTCATACGGAAACAGTATGGCCGAAACATTTGCGCTTCCCCGCGATAAGAGTATTCGCCAGAAGAACAAAGAGCTTCTCGATAACTTTGTCAATACCCTTGGCAGCCCTCTGGAAGAGAGAAAAAGAGGACCGGTATTACAATGGAAAGAAGTCAGCCCGGAAGTCGTCACTCATTTCCTCGCCAATATCGAAACGAGCAATATGGCACCAAGGGCTAACGGCGCCCGGCTTGCTGATTACATCAAACAGAAAGTCAACAAGGATGATGAACTCACAGAATGGCATATCGCCATTCATGAAGGTAAATCCAATAATATCGTAACTCTTGGTACTGAAGAGCGACTTTCAATTAAACCTGGATATCGCTCACCAGAAGAGAACCAGCCCAAAAGTCACTCCTTTCTACTCAACAGATATAGACTGATCGGAGGAGGTGATGAAGATCTAGACCTTACCAAAGAGCAGATTAGCGATGCATTCGATATCACTCGCAGTGTTTGGAAAGAAAAAGGAAGCTCTGGCCAAGAACCCAAGGGGCCAAATCCTCTCGAACTAAGACGACAGAGAAACCCCAAGAAGGGCCTTCTCTTGATCTATGTAGTCGAACCTAGAGGTGAGGAATGGGATTTTTCTACAGAGGCACCCTACATCGGTTTTGCCGTCAGCTTTCCAAACAGTTCAACCAACAGGAAAGTAACTTACCTAGTCGACCAAAGCTGGTGGAAACTCGAATACGGAATCGAACCTGATGAGGAGGAGGATGAAATTACCTGAATCCATAGAAGCCCTATGGGACTCTCTTGCCGATGAATGCCGACGTTTCAACTCAAAACAAAAACGACAGAAACGCCTTGGGGGTGCTGACTCAAAATCCGGGGTCCACGCTGCATGGAATGGCGAGACCGGTTGCCCATGTGTCGTGGTCGAAAGCCCAATTGATCCGCACCCAGAGCTAACTAGGCTTCCTGAAGTCCTCGGACTGAAGACAACCGGAGAGCCCAAAAATGGAGGTGGTGGTTATTGGATCGTTCTCGAAATACAGGATTCGAGGCATACCGACTTGTTTGTAGCTCTGGTCAACGATCTGGTTGCCAAGCTTGAGGCCGAAGACGAAAGTGAAAATCGAATCCGGATCTTCCTCAACCGGCTTTACAGTTGGCACAGATTCTTCAGCCGACAAGGCGATGGCGCACTATCCCTCATGGAACAACAAGGTCTGTGGGCGGAAATCCACGTTCTTATTGATATTCTCTCACCTTCCAGTTCCGTAGATCGTGCATTGGACATGTGGTGTGGTCCACTTCGGGAGGACCGTGATTTCCTCGGCGGTGGCATTGGAGTCGAAGTGAAGAGCACTTCAGGTGATCAGCCGGTATCCCTTACCATCAACAGTGAACACCAGCTCGACAGAGAAGGTCTCAAGAACCTAGCCATCATCCATGTTCACCTCCATCGAATCCGAGGAGGTGATCTCACACTGAATCATCAGGTGGAGAAGCTGAGAACACTAGTCCATGGCAACACCCAGCTGGAAGAACTGGTAGAAAACCGCTTGCTGGAAGCTGGCTATTTCAGAAAGCACGCAGATCGGTACCAAGACTCCGGTTTTCACGCAGAATACCATCAAATTCATGAGGTAGGAGATGGCTTCCCCTCTCTTACACCTTCCATGCTCCCAAGAGGAATCGGAAGTGTTCGGTACCGTTTGGCTGAGGAAGCCCTCGCTGAATGGAGACGCGACACTCAATGGTTAAAGGAAGTCCTATCAGAGGGAAACACAAATGTCTGAGTTGAGTCTAGAAGCCTTTACTGCCTCTCTTTATCAAGAGGTCGAAGACATCGTCACCAGTGAGGTGGTTGAGGAGTTCCCTCTTAACGCATTCAGTATCCATTGCTTTGGTCAGATTCTTCAGGAAGCGGGAGAAGTCGAAGATCCTGTGGTCGGTCATGTTGAAAGAAGAGGGCTACAATGCGATGGGGTAGCCTGGGATCCGGATCTTGGAAGGCTGGATGTCCTTATCGCCCAATATGAGCATACCCCCGATGTCGGAACACTCTCAAAGACCGACATCGAAACTCACATCAAAAGAGTCGCCACTTTTCTGGACAAGGCCATGAACGACCAACTACACAAGTCCCTAGAGGCTGCCCACGAAGGACATGATGTCGCTCTGACTGTCTGGGAACAGAGAAAGGAGGTCTCCTCCATCAGGATTATTCTGCTGACAAACCGTACCGTCAGATTCCGCGAACCTATCATGCAACCCATCAACGATATTCCGGTTGAGACCACTGTATGGGATCTGACTCGACTCCACAGGCTTGAGTCGTCTGGTCAGGGTCATGAGGCAATAAAGATTGATCTCGAGGAACATGGTCACTCACCCATTCCTTGTTTGTCTATCCCCGATTCTCCAGAAGGGATCCAGACATGGTTGGCTGTTATACCGGGAACTCTCCTAGCTGATCTCTATGAGAAATACGGTTCTAGGCTCTTGGAGGGGAACGTGAGGTCATGGCTTCAAGCCAGAACCAAAGTAAACAAAGGTATTCGCACGACTATCCTTGAACAGCCACACCGATTTTTGGCTTACAACAATGGAATCACGGCTACTGCATCTGATGTCATTATCGATGAGTCCAATGGTATTGTCGCGATCACATCTCTTACTGATCTGCAGATAGTGAATGGCGGCCAGACGACGGCAACTATCCACAATGCTCTGAAGAAGGATAAAGTTCCCGAGAAACTTCAGAATGTCAGTGTTCAAATGAAACTGACATCCCTTCCCTCCCCAGAAACCTCTGCAGAGATCGTGCCCCTGATCAGTAGATTTGCCAACAGCCAGAATCGCATCAGTGAGGCTGACCTCAGTGCCAACAGCCCCTTCAATATTGCTGTTGAAGAGCTCTCAAGAACAATTTGGGCTCCTCCAGGCCCAGACGACAAAGGACTACAAACCCATTGGTTCTATGAAAGAGCCAGAGGACAGTATCAAGTAGCTGTTAAAAGATTTCTTGGAGCCAAACAGCGAGATTTCAAAAAGAACAATCCTTCCAAAAAGAAGATCATCAAGACGGATCTAGCAAAATTTGAGACCACTTGGGAACAGGAACCCCATATCGTAAGTCTCGGAGCTCAAAAGTGTTACACCAGAATGATGGGCAAAGTCAACAAACTTAACTTCAAACCAGACGAAACATGGTTTCAACATTTAGTGGCAAAAGCAATCTTGTTCAAGGAAGCCGAAAAAATTGTAATGAAACTTGATGGATATGGCGGTTTTAGAGCCAATATTGTCACATACACCCTATCCTATATTTTTAATAAACTTCAACGAAGGGTGGATCTGTCTGATATTTGGAAGAAGCAAGAGGCTCCTGAACTTATTAGAGATGCGATTAGAGTCGTTGGCCAAGAAGTCCAAGAAGTCATCACAAACCCATCCGGTAGCATCAAGAATGTCACTGAGTGGTGTAAGAAGGAAGCTTGCTGGGAACGTGTAAAGGAAATTAATGTTGAGCTACAGGAATTGGTAGCCGAAGCAAAGAAGAAGTTTCCAGAAGGACGACCCAAACAGATCGTAGACCAGGAACAAGCCAGATCGCTGGAAACTACTACAGAAGAAGACAAACCCATCATCCAGAAAGTCATGGCCCCAGGATCTGAATACTGGTTCAAATTGGCTAAATGGGCAAAAGAGACTGATTCCCTAAAGGGTTACCAAAGAAGCATGTCAGTGAATATCGGCAAGGCCATTGGGCGAGGAGATGAACCCAGCTTGAAACTCTCGAAACAGGGAGAGAAAATCATGGAAGAAGCCGAGGGTTTAGGATACAAACTGGAGTCCTGACACATAAGAACATGTGATCATAACTGATCTAACTCGAGTGATGGGAAGATTATCCCCCTACTTCGTTACCTCACTCAACATTTCATACACGATTCCCGCCATCTGCCTAGCAACCAGTGGAGGCACGGCGTTACCAACCTGCTCCAGACCAGATGTCTTGCCCCCTGAAAACCAATAATCGTCTGGAAAGCTCTGGATTCTGGCCGCTTCTCTGAGAGAAAGTGCACGAACCTGATAAGGGTCAGGGTGAATGTTCGCATGTCCATCCTTGGATATATGACAGGTTATGGTGTGAGCAGTTCTATCTGGACTGTGAGCTCTGAAACGGTCGGCATGGGTATCAAGATCTTTTTCAACTTTCACATTATCATGATCTGGAAGAAGGGATTTCGGAAAATCCCTTAACTTCGGGGACCGTTTCTTCAGTTCAAGAAAGCAGGCCACATAGAGGTATCTCTCAAGATCTGTATCCATATGTCGTCTTGGGACCTTATAAATCTGGCCATGTAAACCATCTTTGGTAGATAGACAGCCACGAATGATTTTATGAAAAGCCTTACCTGAAGCCTTCTGGGATTTAAGGAATTTCCCTTTCACCACAGCCTTACTTGTCAGCTCCTTTGCTGTAGCCAATACTTTCCTCTTGAGCCCCGGATCGGTTTTAGCAAGCTCAGAAATCCACTTCTTGGTTTTCAGATTTTTGAAGACATCCTTGAATCTGTCTTGACCTTCTTTTTCCGGAACCGAAATTTCTTTTATTCTTGTGACCCCAGAGTGATAAGGTGGCATACCACCAATTGCATCACGAAGTCTCACCTGAGGACTCTTCTTCAACTTATTGTGAACCTCAATATTGAGGTCTCTCCTCACTCCAAGTAGAATGACGCGGTGTCTGGCTTGTGGAACTCCATATTCCTCACATCTAACCAGATAATCTCTGGGACTTTCCCACGGCTCTCCCTTGATATCCGTGACAAATGATCGCACTTCATAATCGAGGCCTTCTTCCGAAAAATCAATACACATATTTTCAAAAAGTTTCTGGTCCTCGATCTCGCTGGAAAGCATCCCCTGGACATTTTCCATAACGAATATTTCCGGCTGCACTTCCCTTAGGCAATGCAAATACTCTTTATAAAGAAAGTTCCTGGGGTCCTTCTTGGGGTCATATTTCTTGTTCTTCTTCTCTTTGGACATTCGTGACTTCCCAGCGGAAGAGTAGGTCTTGCATGGAGGCCCTCCAATTACGACCTTGGGGCCATTGTGCCCCCTTAGGGCATCGCGAATACTTGCCGTTGTCTTCTCACGGTTTAGGGGGTCGTCTTCCATCTTGTGACGAAAAACCGTATCTTCTATCCGTTCTTCCTCCCAGATATCATGGAATTTTTCAATGGCACTATCCATTCCATTGGAGAGCAACTCTAGGTAGAGTTCCCGACACAACGTCCTTCCACCTCTTCTTCTCATCAATGCATGGTGAAGATGCCTGACTTTCAGTGTTTCACATGCCTTCATTTCCATTTCAATGGAAAGACGCACATCAAAAGGGAAGCCACTCTTTTGATTCTGCCAAGTCCCAAAACCTTCACCCAAGCCACCTGGGCCGGCAAACAAGTCAATTACAGCGATATCCCTTGCCTTTTTCTTACGTATTTTTTTCGTCATTAGGTGAAAGCTTAATGCTTACTCTAGTGTCTTAAAGGCTCTGCAAATTACGGGCATCATAAAAAAGAACTGATCTTAAGAGTATTCGAAAATAGTTTCAGATGGATCTCCAATTAATCCTATTGTTGACTTCGTCTCGATCTGCGCAGAGAAATCATCAGGGCAGTTTTCTGAGAGGTTAATGCACTGACGATGAGAATCAATCCCTCAATCTTTAAGAAACTCATGACCCACAGCTGATTATCCATCAATCGAGACCATCCCCTTAAAGAGCCAATCCTTTTCAACTTCAGATTTTTTCACATCACTGATGTCATCAGATAAGGTTATAGCAATGTCCCAGCCACGGCTTTGGGTCTCATCATAGGCCTCCTGCACACTCTCTGGAATAAAATCCCCTCGGTCTAATTCACGTATAAAATAAGATATGTATTTATTTAGATTCTTTGCTTCATCAATGAAAAAAACCTTTTTTTCATTGTGATGCAAAATCAAAAAGCCTGCGTCATAGCCAACCTTAGAAATATCATAAGACTCACTCAGTGGCCCCTTGGGAGGCTCTGAAGGTTTCGTCTCCTCAGCTTCCACTGGCTCCTCCTCAATGCCTTTCACCGCTAAAATCAAAGCTTTATTTAATCGGTCGGTTGCAACCGTGGTCAGCCTCGTGATTCCATGACAGGAAAGCATGAAACGTTTGAGTTCTTCACCCCCAAGGGCTTTCAATGTTGGGTCGGCATCTATTTTTTGACGAAACAGTTCAGCAAGCTCTGCCAGTGGAATTTCCTGTAGGGTCCTCTCAGCTCTTATTCTTAGGCACACTTCAGGTTGCTCTGCCAAACGAATAACATTGTTCTGATAACCTTTCTCTCCCTCTTCAGCAGAAAGAACAATTATCCCTGACTTGATTTCCTTAGCTAAGGCTTTGTTGAGAATCTCCGCGAGTTCTCTCCCCTGCCTCTTTATACCACAGCTCCTCAAAAGAATTTTATAAGCTCGAGAGACCAATAAGGGCCCCTCAACTTTGACTATTTCCCTTAACGTCTTTCGAATATGGCCTTGAGCAGCTTCTCTTGGATCATCAGATTCTATCGCTTCGACATAGTGATAGTCGGAAAAAACAACCCCATCTCCATCGGTTTTGCCTTGGATACTTCCAACCCTTGCAAAGCTATCGTGAGAAACGGATGGCGAGGGTTCTTCTGGCTCATCAGGAACATGAGATTTTAGCTCCTCAACTTCAGGCTCATCATCTTCATATATCATTGTGTCTGACTGCTCAAAATCATCGGCGTCCAGTGAATGCGCAGCTAATAATGCCTCAATCTTTTCCTTAAGGCTCTCCCTCTCTTTTGACGGGTCATCAAACCAATTGGTCGACCAAATTCGATGGATATTCCAGCCCTTTGATTCCAAGATTTCTTGCCTCAGCCTATCCCTATCTCTAGCACTCACTGAACTATGAAATCTAGCACCATCACACTCGATACCCAGCAAAAAACCATGCCGATAATCAGGGTGTTTGACACCGATATCTATCCTGTAGCCAGCCACACCGACTTGTGGTACCGCCTCAAGACCCATCGATTGAACCATGTCTATCACTTGCTCTTCAAAAACAGACTCAGCCTCATGATGCTCATGAATCGCACCCGTCTCAAGTCGCCCTGTCGCAGCATATTCCAAGTAGGCCTTTAAAGTCTTAGCTCCTAGACCTGAGTTTTCGTGAAGGAGAACATCTGCTTCAGTCAGGGATGTAACCAGGTGAATTTGTTTCTTGGACCTAGTAAAAAGAACATTCAGTCTCCGCTCGCCTCCAGCCATATTGATGGGCCCAAACCTTTGGAGAACACGGTTAGACCCTTCCTCCGCCCCATAAACCGTAGAAATAATGATAACATCCCGTTCGTCTCCCTGCACGTTCTCTAGGTTTTTGACGGTAAAACGTTCTAATCCTTTTTCCTTTGAATCCCAGAAGTTCTTATAGTCAACAGCACTTTGATGTTGAGGTATGGTCTGTTCAAGAGCATTTTGAATCAACGTTGCCTGGTCTTTATTTATAGCACAGACCAGAAGAGAATCATTTGGCCTTGAACGGAAATGCTCAAGGCATAGATCGACTACTTTTGAAACTTCAGCTGGGTTCCGTCCTGAGTGATAGTCGCTATCCACTTTGTGATAACAGACACCATATTCATCATGATCTTCATATGCAGAAGGGAATATTCTAAGGCGCCCGTCATAAAAGTGGTGATTCGAAAAATTTATTAGTGATGTGTGTTGCGACCGATAATGCCACTGAAGCATCGTCTCTGGTTTATATAAACTCGTCGCCTTATCGAGAATTGACTCTTCGGCGACGGCTTCACCTGCTTCAATTTCTTCGTCATCAATTGAGCCACCACCGACCTGAAAAAATGAAGTTGGAGGGAGCTGTTTCGTATCACCAACGATAACAACTTGATTCGTTCTGATGAGAGCAGAAAGAGATGTTTCAACCCTCATCTGTGAAGCCTCATCGATGATCAAAACATCAAACTTGTGTTCTTTAGAAAAATACTTAGGGACATTATGAGGAGCCAAAATCGTAATGGGCTGTATCAAGGTCCGCGTGCCTGATGTCTTATGAAGAAAATCCTTCATTTTGATGGACGACCTGTTCTTAAGACCTGCCAAATGATCAATAAGACTCATCTCTGTCTTATCACCCACCCTAGTACCTGAAAAACCATCAGGAAGTGATTTTGTCGCAGGGGAAAGTGTTACGCTCGCCTCAATCGCAGCTGCGCGTTTGCACATATTGTCTAATCGAATCGACTCTGAGGTAAAATGATCGAGCTGATGTTTCTTGAATGATGTGCTGAATTTCTTGTAGCGATCGTTCTTATATATAGCAGAAGCCTGAGAAAAACGAAGAACTCCTAGCCACCCTTTCTCAAGTATCTCCTCATCCAGATCACTTTTTTCTATCATTGAAGTAAAGTACTTAAGGATGGGAACATTACTGAATTCAGTCATGAAGTTCCACCGCTCTACGACGTCTGGTACCAGAGGCAGGAATGACTTCAATTCCCCAAAGCCTTCTTGCATTCGTTCTGCACTAAATTCTGATGGTTTGTCTCCTAAAAGAGTTGCCTTCGTTAAGCCCAATGAGCTCACCTGCCCTTCAATCCCTTCAATAATTTCTTTCCAAGTATTGAATGACGCTTCACATCTATTTCTTAGATCCAGAACAGTACTTGATTTGATGATGTCACCAATAGGAAACTTAGACTCCAGTAAATGATTGAAAACTTCAATAAGTTGAAGAAAGGATTCCAAATCAGCATTTTCGCTTTGATCAGTGGAACGACGGGTCAATTCGCATGCTTCTCCCTTTTCTTTAAAGGCGTTGAGATCTGAAATAATCTCAGCATTTATCTCTGAAGTTAACTTGAGTTCTTTGATTTCCTGAGGGTTTAAACCTTCCAGACCTCTATCCACAATCCAATCAAGCCCTTGATTTAAAGCATCGTGATTTTTCTGAAATACCGTTCCAACCTGATTCAAGTGCGTGCACTCAACACTTTCGAATTCTTTCAATACATCTTGTAGTATTTCATAATCTTCGGCAAAATGATTGAGGATTTCTTCTTCACTTTTACCCGCCTCGAGGATCGCCAAAAATGCATCTGACATCCTTAATCTAGTCCTGAAAGCTCGATAAGCGACGTGGGCCATATGTAGCTCCTCTGTGGGAGTTGATATTCCACCCAGAGTTTGCCCCCCAATCTTTACGAAATCTTTATTCTCATTGAACGTTTCGATGTCTTTCTGGTAAGTGACAAGGGCTCTAAGTTTCTTGATGCATTCCTCTCTTTCTAAGGGCGATTTGAGAATTTTTGTTTTGATCGTTTTCCTATTTTTCCTTACTGAACCCGACAGAAATTTCCACCACCTATCCTCTTCTTGAATTTCTAAGATCTCCTTTAGCTCTTTGGCCTTAAATTCGTGATCGATATGAACGGACGAATTCAATGCAGCGTTCTGCTTCAGCAGACTCTCTTTATCGGTGTTCATTTTTTCTATGATGTTACTTGCTCCCGGCTCCTTCACTCCCTCGGTTAGGTGTTTGCGATAAGGGATCAACTCAATAACAGCTTTGAAGCTCTTCTCGTCAAAAGCTTGTTGATCAAGCATTCCACCAAGGCCTGTCGCCTTCAAGGATGGACCCAGAACTTTTAAATTGTTTTGAAAATTCTGAATCCTAGTTTTTGAGTTGCTCAGATCTGTCTTTAATTGGCTAAATGAAGTGGGAAGCTCTTTTATTTCAGAACAAATGATTTTGAAAAACTCAAGCTCCTCTTCTGGTATCATTCTTCCTAAAAGCTTCTCTTGCAGATTTCGATAGGAAATCCACATGCGGATCTGGTCTATCTGTTTTCTCCAAGCATGAAAAATCGTCTTTTCCAATCCATCTAGTGGATTAACAATTGACTCGGTATCTTTCAGTTCCTTGGAGAATAGCTCTTTCTGGTTCTTGATATGACCTACGGTAATTGACCTGTAGGCGTCATCTTGATTCAAAGCGTTGAGTCTCTCAATGTTCTGATCAAGGACATGCTCAAAGGGTTGCAAGACAACACTTGAAATACTCTCTATTTTGAAGTTTCGAGCCATTGACTTTTCAGGAATCGACTCTGTCGCTTTCTCTAGGCGGTATAGGTTTTTTAGTGTTTCGATATCGTTCTCTTCCTTTCTTTGATCTATCGACCATGGCTCGGAAATTTTCAAGGATGTAAAATCAAGATCCATGGGGTATTTCCTGTATTCCCACAAAACATCGAAAACACGCTTTCCCGTTGAGCCATATATTTCTTGAAGTATCGAGTAGTACTCTTTGAGCATTTCCCGATAGCTCCGCCGTTGGGCTTGGGTATCCTCAAGGTTAATTTCTTTTTGAGGTACTCCCTTTAATAAGGCTGTCTTGATTTGTTTGGCAGCAACGACTGAGTTCTTACCCATAGACTCAAGGTCCATGATGGCATCTTCCAAACCAATACTTCGTAATCTGCTCGTCACCACGCTAAGAGCCGCTGCTTTTTCTGCGACGAAGAGAACTTTTTTTCCTGTGGAAGCTAAAGCAGCAATCATATTGGTGATCGTCTGAGATTTCCCTGAACCTGGAGGTCCCTGAACGGCCAAGTTATGCCCGTCAAGAACTCTTAAGATCACTTGATGTTGCGAAGAATCAGCATCTAAGGGCAGTTCTGGATAACTAGAATCAAATTCTTTAGTATCCATCTCCGGCATCTGCCATGAGGTTTGAACCATATGGTCTTTTACCGTGGTTGAGATCATCTCATAAAATCTCTCGTGACTTTCGATTTCTTCATCACTCAAGGCAAGGTCTTGATAAACCTCAACTCCCTTGAATGGCATCGCGCCAAACGCGACGTATCGTCGTATTTTCCACTCTGGTTTTACTCGGCGAAGGATTGTCTCTAACTTTGCCCAATAATCTTCAGGAGTATCTAGGTCTTCTAAATCTGGTATCTGAAAACGGAATTGCTTAAACTTCTCAACAAGCACTGGATTAACTTCTAACTCCCCTGCCCCATCAACGTCGTACTGATAGCTGCCCTTTTCCTGGGTTTTGGATACTTGGCTAAAATTTGCCCTCATGAGTAATAAGGGGGCAAGGGCTTGTCGGTCTTTATCTGAATCGTAGTAGTCTAGGTAACCAAAGGCCACCATACCGACATCAACTCCACGCTCTTCCTTATAAGTTCTGACATTTGAAACTAACTTTGTCATCGTTGCCTTTAGAGGCTCGGGAGGCATCAAAAGCTGTACCTTTTTGTCTCTATGCCCTTTATTCCCATCCTCCGCTTCGACTGGCAACTCGAAACTTGGGTTAATCCGGTTCATTTTTGCCCACTCAGGCCATGTCTTGCTGTCTTGTCGGCTTGGCCTTGGGGGCATGTCCCATTGAGCACGAATACGATCTTTAAGGCTTCTCTGGGCAATGGCTCTCAGTTCATCAATTTTATCTTCATCTGCCACATCGGCTCTAAGCATTTCTGACTTAAACTGCTCATCTTCTTCTTGAGCTTCAGATAATGCCTGAATAAAAAAAGGAGAATACTCATCTCCTGGGTCAGCCTCAATTGGGGGCAAAGGCTCAAATACCAGTGGGCGCTGTGAAGACAGATTCTCGTACAGTTGATTGGGGACCTCATCCACACATCGAATGATATTGGTGCCTCTTCCCCCAAATTTTGTATTGAGCAGAACGTTTCTATAAGAAAGGTCGAGAAGCCTCTTCCTAAGGTTCTCAAGTCGCTGCCGAACTACGTCAGAAGGGTCTCCTTCCAAGGACGCCTCTCAATTATCACAAAAGTGCGAGAGCACTCTAGCTGTGAGCTATCGATTTAAATAGGGACTTTTTTAATGCCCATTCTTGGAACCAGACAAGACATCCCTAGGGTTTAGATTTGTTATGTTTGTGGCGTTCAAGCCACACTTCAATGTGTCAAAACTAATTCCTATTCCCCTAAAACCAGTTTAGCGTCAATCTCTCAGTAATTCTTTAACTGTGTCAACAATCCCATAGAAGAGGAGATTCCCAGGATATCTCACCTGAGGGTGAAAATAATTAATGAGAAAATGCCCCTTATCGTACTCGACATATTCAAAGCCACGTCTCGAAACTTGAACATTCATATCCTTACAATGAGCAAATGTTCGGTGTGCCACTTCAAAAGTTCCGCAGCAAATGGCTACCTGCAGACCGTAAAGAAGAAACTGACGTGAAAGGAACTCTGAATCAAAGGTGAGGTCTTTTTCGAGCTTACTCATATCTGTTGAAGACCCACCCGGCCGTTTCTTGAGATTCATAGCGACGATACTCGAAAGCACCTCCTTGCGCATATCTTCTGAAATGTGTCGAACATCCTCGTAATGGGTAATTCCAGGTAGGTTTCTGATCCCTATACACCAACGGGTTATATTGTTCCAGCTAGCCGAACGACCGCCATGGACCAGAAAATCTTCCGTAAGGGAAAAGGATTCATCTGAATTAGCCTCCTTCAGAATAAAACCTATTTTGAGTTTAGACTTAAGGAAGACCTGTTCATCAACAACCCCATCTGAAACAAAAGCTCCAGGTTTTCGAGGCCAACTCTTGAAAAGCTCTCTTTCAGCCTGTTTTAGGGTACGTTTCTTCATCTTAAGGATTTACTTGTCATCACAATACTGGTTCTTTTTCTGATAGAGACTAAGGTTGATCCGGCAGGACTGCTGGCTGGATGAAGATGGCACAAGAACCCGCCCCTGCCACCTAAGACACTTTTTAATATTATAACCCGGATTCATAAGTCATTCTCTTTAAAGAGCTCTTGATAACATCTAGATGAAAACAGGTTGTCCGATTTCAACTGAATTAGAAAAAAACAGAATCAGACCTTTTCCTCATTACACTCTAGGATCGAATCCAGTCTAGCTCATTGAAAGAAGTCAATCTGATGTAGTTTCACTGACACTAGATCTTAGACTTCAGATCCATTCTTAACTTCTGCCTCCGAGAATTAAATAACCAAATCAATGACGCATTCTGCGAATGAAAAGCTAGAGAAGATTATCAAATCTCTTCTTCCTAAAGCCGAATTATTCACTCCAGAGGATACCTCCCCCATAGCAGTCATAGATCAATGGATCCAATCTGTCGCCACTGGTGGCGAATTATATGGACCCAAAGACAACAAGCCTTGGAAAAGCACAAAAGAGTTAATTGAAGTTCTGAAAAGCGAAGGCTACTACGATAGCGAAGACCAATTTTTTAAACTGATCTTTAAAGGAATAGCCCAAAAGCCTCCCAAGAATCCAGATTTCACATTTATCGACTTATTTGCAGGAATCGGTGGTTTCAGAATAGCTTTTCAGAACTCAGGTGGCGCCTGTGTTTTCTCTTCTGAATTTGATAAAAATGCCCAACGGACCTACCAACATAATTTTGGAGAACTTCCATTCGGTGATATCACAAGCATCGACCCCGACGCCATCCCTAAGCACGATATACTGCTAGGTGGATTTCCCTGCCAAGCTTTTTCCGTTGCTGGACATCGTGAAGGCTTTGGCGACAAAAAGGGAAGAGGAAATCTCTTTTTTAATATCAGAAACATCCTAGAGGCAAAGAATCCCAAAGCCTTTGTGCTAGAAAATGTCAAAAACCTCGAAGGCCACGACAATGGAAATACTATAAGCGTGATCGAAAAGGAGCTCAGGAAACTCAATTACTATGTAAAGAAAATGGTTCTTAATTCTTCAACCCATGGAGATACCCCCCAATCTAGGGACCGTATCTTCATTATTGGTTTCAAGTCGAAGAAGGCTTTAGAGGCTTTTTTGTGGCCAGACCCTATTCCTCTCACCAAGAAAATTGAAGACTTACTAGAGAACTCAGTCGATGAATATTTTTATTACAATAAATACGACATTTATCCAACCCTGAAAGAGAA
>Ga0233432_10000438_pt1 | contig 40204 bp, 29 predicted proteins | sample SI_122_August201_6_FD_179870 | JGI IMG/M metagenome (GOLD analysis project Ga0233432, IMG submission 179870) | Seawater microbial communities from Saanich Inlet, British Columbia, Canada - SI_122_August2016_10_MG | ecosystem: Environmental > Aquatic > Marine > Inlet | place: Canada: British... | reverse complement strand
AAATTTGATCACCCATATATGGAGTTGGGGTCCCTATAGTTCCTTTATATTTACGATCACTATGTATATCTGGATATACTATTGGATCACGTAAATCCCTGGCATTAAATACTTCTATAGTAGCTCCATTATAAAAGTTTTCTATACTACTAGAGTAACTTGGTAATTTAATAAATCCATTATTACTTTGCTCTGTTACATCAAAATAACCTCTTTCTGTAAAAAAATTTCCAGATTTAAATTCTTTTATTTCATAATTATCTCCCTTATTTATCGTTGGATTAGTATTTGTATTTAACCATTCAACGTCCGTTATTTCTCGAGTTTCTCCATTATAGTTTTTGATTACACCTTCATATGGGGGATTTGCTGGATCACTTATGAAAGGCAATGTAATACCTGGTAATTTTATATGGGCATTAATGTAATAACCATTTATATCACTAGCATCATCCTGTAGTTTTAAAGAATCAGAAGCAGTTGTACCTGATGTAGATAAACTATCTTCTCCGCCAAAAACAACACTGGAATAATTAAATAATATATCTGTTATTATACCACCGCTGTTTATATCACCACTAAATTCTTCAATTGGAAAATTAAAAACATAAGGAGAAATTAAGCTATCGTCTATAGATGCTACTGAATCTATTTTAATAACATCTCCTTCATTACCATGATCTTGAGGAAATTCTATTGTATATCCTGGATTAACGACATTTCTATTTGATTTTAACGCTACAAAATGAGAATTAGAATTATCACATAATTTAATTTTTTGATTATTCAAAATTAAAATATCTCCATTTTCATCTATTTTTAATCTTTCTTTATATTCTATATTACTATATACATCATTAATTATATCTTTATTAATATCATCATTATTAATTGTTTTAAATATTAAACTACCACTATTTCTATTATCATTGTAAACATATTCAACTTTAGATGAAATATTTGAAAGTGGTTTATAATCATAAATAGAATATCGAGTATCTTCTGTTATTTCTGGTATTTGACTGGATGATACATGTATATCTACATTGTTAATTGATTCCCAATTTACATTTGTTAATCTATGGGTTGATCCATGATAAGAAATAATTATACCAATGGCGGTCGGGTTAGAAGTAACTATTTTTAAATTAGAGTAATAATCATTAATATCACTTGCGTATGGATCTAATTTAAAAAGATCATAAGTATCATATTCTTCTATAAAATATCCTTTTTTTATAACTCCATATCCTTGAAAATTAACCATACCCAAATTATCGCCACCTACAAGATTGGAAGTATCTGATCCATTGCCTCTTGTTTTATTAAATGTTAGTATTTTAGATATATTATTATCTCCACTTTGATTAAAAGTTATATCACCATCCATTTTAATATCATTTATTTCTCTAATATTTTTATCACTATCTAAAACAAGTACTTTTCCAGGTTGAGCAATACCTTCAACACTATTACTCAAAAATTTCATCTGTTTTGCTGTTACTTTATTTGTTCCAGTAACATTTGTATTTTTAATCTCTAGATTACCATTTATTATAATATCAGAATCGAACTTAGTGACACCTGTTTCTATACCTGCATTTACTTTTAAAGATGAACCTCCTCCGAACATTATTAATTAATAAATAATTATATTTTAATTTAAAATATAATCCTTATTAATCATGGAAGAATTATTAAATAAAAGAAATATAATAATTGGTACTATTATTTCATTAATAATTGGAGGATTATCTTATACTTATATAAAAAATAGAAATTCTAATTTATTATTAAATGATATTAACAATATTTCAAAATTAGAAAAGAGTCCTATTAAACTAGATAATATGTTTGAATTTTTATCAGATTTTTCAAAAGAATTAAGGAAAGCCACAAAAAATATATATAAAATGAATATGCGTTCTTCTCAATCACCAGAACAATTATCAATTAAAAATAATTTATTTAGAAAAGAAATTAATATAAAAAGAATTGTAATTGACTCAAAAGATATTCATCATATTTCTAATTATAATACATCAAATTATACAGTTAATTTAATAAATAAAAGTGGATTAAGTGGTGGAACAATTGGACGATTAACAAATGTTATAAACTTTAAATTAGTTAGTTGTATTATGCCAACACCTTCATGGAACGTTACGAAAAATAATAATAAATTAATTATAAATTATAATGGTTCTAATCATACGATTATATTAACAAAAGATAAATATTATACCTATACAGAACTAGCAACAGAACTTCAAAATAAATTATCAGTTATAGATGATAGTTTTACAGTAGATTATTCTGATTCAAAATATACTATTTCAGTTAATTCACCAGGAGTTTTTTATTTTAAATGGATGGAAAATTTTAATGTAAATAATAGTTCAGCTTATAAATTATTTGGTTTTGAATTAAGAGATTATACCCCTGAAAATAATGTATCTTCTGATAAAATACCAGATTTTATTCAATATCATCTTGATTTAGTTATTCCTGAACTTCCTCCTAAAAATACAATATCAACTATTCACAATTATAATACTCTTGAAAGAATACCATTATCAAAAACAGGTGATTTAGATATGATAATTTATAATAATGTAAATATTACTCCATACAGTCATTTTTTCCCCATATCATTAGATAAAATAACTATAAAATTATTTGATACTAATTGTCATCAATTATATGAATGTGGGAATAAAGATAATTCATTTGTATTTGAATATGTTGAATTATTAAATACATCATTAATGGATGGAAAATAAATTTGAAGTAGAGATGATATTTAATTAGAAATCAATTATTATGAAAATTCAAACATCAACTTGTCATTATAAAATGAAATAATAGAAGTTAGAATAAAAAATCCTTACAACAAAAAATGCGTCCCAAAAGGTGTGGTCTAAAACTGAGTATGCCTTCCGTTTAGTTGATAAATAACCAATTCAATCACATCATATGGAATATCTTCAAGTTTCGCAAAAGCCAAACGACACTTTGACAAATCTGTTTTATCTACACGACACAAATATTTAGAACGAGAACAATAACCTGCTGTTTTGTTTAAATATTCTTCTTTTGTACTGGCGAACCTTCTGAATGTTTTATCTCGCATCCACGCGTCCCATTTCGGGATTGCAATAGATTTGTTTAATATTTCCTGTATTTGTAAATGACCCTTACATGTTAAATATATGTAATCAGTGGGATTACCAATGTATAAGTGATCGAATAATTTCCTAGATGTAAAGAATTCATAATATTTAATAATCCATTCATTCTTATTAAAGAATATATTCTGAGCAATGGGTGTGTCAATTGACTTTTCATATGCTGTAGTTTTTAGAGATGTCATCCATGAATATGACCCACAATCAGCGGATATACATTTTATTATAAATCTAAGGTAGTTAATTACCAAATGTTTGAGGTATGAAATATATGTGTGTTTATCCTGACAACTACACACTTCATCATAATCTATGTCCCGATTATTCTCAAATATCTTAATTGGACCTCCGTGACTTACTATATCTTGTATGAAATCGCATTCATAAGTTGATAATTTAATAGGAAACTTAATAAAACAATGTTTTTTTTTGCGATAATGATGGAATGAAGTTTTGTCATTAGATGAACGAGTAATTGCTTCACTCCATCCATTGAATAAATCGTAAGATCCTGCTTTTTTTGAACCTGTCATCATTTCATAAATGATAGACTGAACTAAATTGTATAAAGATGTCCGATAAGTATGTGCTAGATTGATAATATTTTCCATGAAACAACGGTGAAGTCCGTATGTTATTTTGGGTGGATTGTCTTCATATTTTCTATATACCCGTTCAAAATAGTAGATCTGGTTCTGTTTTTCAATGGCTTTCTGTTTCTTCATCTGTCTGTTCTGTGTCATTATTAATCTCTGTTCCTCTAATTCTGATAATCTCTTATGTTCATTCTGAATATTCCGAACGCGTTCCCATTCCGTTTCTGGTATGTCCATTTTTTAAGAAGTGTTACCGTTGTTTATAAAAAAGACAATTCAAATTCAAATTTAGAAAATATGATATTTCATTTATCATTAAATAATTTAGGTCATTGATTTAATTAATTTTTCATTATTTACATAGATTGCCAATAAAAAGAAAATTACACCCATAAATAGATGTACTATATGATCGGGACATTTTAAGTTAAATCCTGTTAAAGTTTTAAAGTAGTTTATAAATTGACAATGGGCTTCATGTGGAAACAACCCCCAAAATAAAGCATTTGCTATGAAAAAAGTAAGGATAATATTTTTCATTTATATTATTATAAATAAAAAAAAATAAATGTTATATTTATATAATGGATAAATATAACATTATTATAGGAATATTATTATTAATGATAATTTTTGATAATAAAATGGTCGAAGGACTTACAATGGAAGTATGTGATGTCCATGAAAATAAATTTAAAAAATTAGAAGAAAAGATAAATTCCATGGGAGGAAGTGGAAAAAGTGTTGTTATTAATAATCATGCTTGTAATAATAATAAAGGGGATGATGGTGATGATGATGATGATGATGATGATGATAGTGATAATTATAAGAAAGATGAAAAAAATGTTTATGAAGACGAAAAATCAAATAAATTAACAACTGCTATTTTATTTGACTATATTCCAAAAATACTTATAGGAATATTATTATTAATATTATTGTATTACCTAATAGATTATTTCTTTTTAAAAAATGATACATTGAAAAAGATGACTTATGATCAAGCATTAGAAGAAGTCAAAAATGCTAAAGTTTTAGAGTCAAAAGGTATTAAATTAAAATAAATTATTTAAAAAATAAATATAATAAATATTAAAAATGGAAGGAGTAGATTACAGAAATTTTGATATTGTTGTCAACAAGATGCGATCCTTTTTTAGGGATGTTAAGGGATTCAGAGAAGTTCATTCACAAAATAAGAAATCAATCTTAGCTGCTTGCGAAGATCCAAAGACTATTGCCACCTATAACTATGAAGGACAGATTTGGCCTCTTCCCCAAACAGGACAGATGTGGTTGGAACACTATCTTCTAGAACACCCCGAAGAAAATGGTTTCTTCTGTGTATCTACTTCTTACCGAAATGAACCTGATCCAGTACCAGGTCGTCATGACCGTATTTTCCCCATGTTTGAATTTGAGCTTAAGGGAGGTATGGATGAACTAAGAAAGATGGAGGGTGAATTACTTGATTACCTTGGTTTTAATAGAAAGGAAGATGGAACATTCCCATCTGGAGATTATGATGATGTTTGTAAGACATATGGTCTTAATGTTGAAACAGATGAACTTGAAAATGAACATGAAGAACGTCTTGGTGAAGATCATGGTCCAATTTTCTTTCTTGAGAACTTCCCTGAAAGAACTTCCCCTTTCTGGAACATGAAGCTTCATGATAGCAAGGTTCATTCTAATAAGATTGATGTAATTATGCATGGAATCGAAACTATTGGAAGTGCTGAACGCAGCACAGATCCAGTAGCAATGCGAGATACTTTCTACACTATTTCGGGTGGAGAATATTCTAATACTCTATTTGCTCAGTTTGGAAAGGCCCGTGTTGAGAAGGAACTTGAAGAATTCCTTTCTAAGCCTTTCTTCCCCCGCTCTGGGGGTGGTATTGGTGTAACTCGTATGATTCGTGCTATGCGCCTTTCTGGACTTATCAGTGATACCCTTGATTCTCCAGCAAAGTTGGTTCCAGAACCTCAACCTGAACCCGAAGCTTAAATCATAAAAAAATTAATCTTTCTTTTATAATATTTTCTTTTATCTTTTAGTAATCTAAGATTACTTTATCTTTAATTCTTTCTTAATGTAATCCATAACTTCTTTAACTGTCCTTCCTTTTGGATCATAGATGGTAGTATAGCATTCTTTTCCACTTTTTGTGAGAAGACGCGTAGATCTGCTGACAAAAGAGCAAGCAGAATAATAATCTGTATCAGCATGCGTAAGCAAGACTCGTTGACCAACATCAGTCCATTCATCATTCAATCCTTCTGCCAGTCCTGTGTTCAATGCCCAGGTAGTTGGAGTTATTTCTGTTGTTAGTAATTCGTCTCCACCATAGGTATGGTTTGTCTGCCTGATCTGGTCATATCCATTATGTCTTGGAAAGAATACATTAAGTAGTTCAAGAATAACCAGAGTACCTCTGTCTGACATAGGGATAACAGACTTCTTTACTCTTTCCATGTGTTTCTCTTTTTGAGTATCGTTGGCATAATCAACATGGCAACCCACGAAGTCCTCATGTAGAGGAGTATAAGCACCCACAATATCGTAATCTTCTGTAACGATAAATTCTGTCTGATCAAATGCCAAGAAATAACTTGGAACGGTGTTTCTTTCACATGAAGCTATTAGATAAGGGACATTTTGATGATAAATCTCTTTCATGATTTTGAACTTTACATTTTCTTTCTCCAGATTCCATGAATATGAAAGCCTTATCAAGATTTCTCTTGGACATCTAATATCTGGAAAATGATTCTTGAAATTATCGGGACGAATCCCATATTGGTGATCTGTATATTTCTTTAATCTTTCAGATATTTCCTTCAGGACCTCTTCGGGATAGTAATTTGAAAGTTTTTTGTTGACTTCTTCAAATTCATCAATAGTGTATCTTGAATTGTCTGTGACCTTAATGCTCCCCTTTCTCCAGTGTGCGAACCACCCATACCCTTCCTCAAATGATTCTTCTTCTTCTTCTTCTTCATCTTCTTCTTCATCTTCTTCTTCTTCTTGGACTTTATCTTCAAGTTCTTTGTTTTTTTCTATGAGTTCTTGGTTCTGATTCCTGAGTTTAATCAACTCAAGCATTTGCTCCTCTTCAATACCATCATGCATATTTATGAGTTCTTGTTTTTTATCGTTCTCTTCCATGAGTTTCTTATTCTTTTCCATGAGTTTCTTTCTCGCAAGAATGTTACCAACGAGTTTTTCAGCATCTTCTCTAGTATGCCCAAGCTCAACGATTAGTCTAGATATTATCCTTTTCTTTTCTATTTCATCAAGATCTTCCTCTGTAAGAGTGTAATCTTCTTCCTCCGAATCTTCTTCCTCCGAATCTCCTTCCTCCGAATCTCCTTCCTCCGAATCTTCTTCCTCCGAATCTTCTTTCTCCGAATCTTCTTCCTCCGAATCTTCTTCCTCCGAAGAAGACTCTTCTTCTGGATATTTGTCTTCGGTGTCTTCTTCTACTTCTTCTGGATAAAGGAATGCCTTCATTTCCGAAAGAGACTGTTTCGAACCACTGATTCCATAGTTTTCTTTTTCAGAATTGCGGAAGTCCCAGGCATACCTCTTGTTATCATCCATCGGACCTGCTGCCCATCTTGATCCTTGCTTCCCCATACACTCCATCCCAATGAGGATTCCCTTCTTCATGTCATCTGAGAGAATCGATGGAATCAATGTTGTAAAAGTGTCAATAATACTCATCGTAGTCTTTAAAGGATATTTTTTGTGTAGTATTACTCTCTAAAAAAAAATCAAATTTTTAAAAACATAAAAGATAAAGATTAAAAGAAGATAAAGAAGAACATTTACTCTACTTTCAATAAAGACTTTTTAACTTTAACTATGTCTCCTTCACTATTCATAACATTAAGATTTTTTTTCATTCTTTTATCAATCTTGAGGACAACTCCTTTAAAAGTTTTCCCCTTTGTAGTCCACGTAACATTATCACCTTCATTTATTTCACCTTCTTTTTTATCTTCCGGTCCTTCAGATTCTTCTTTTTTATCTTCTGGTCCTTCAGATTCTTCTACTTTTTCTTCTTCTTCAAAATCAATATTAAGAGTTTTAAATTCATCTCTCAATATCATAAGGACCTTTCCATGATAATTATTAGATTCATATTTATTAACTCCCCAGAATCCATCTATTCTGAATCCTTTATGTACAAGTTCTGCATCTCCAGTTTCAATTAATTTCTTCATAAATTTCTTATTATTCATATAATAAATTCTGGTTAATTCTTCCATTAATTTTACTTTAACACTTTCCCAGTCATCCCGTAACTCAAGATTAGCCGATTCAAAACTCTTTTTTGAACCAAGTTTTTTTGCTTCTTTTGGATCAATTTCATTAGCAATTCTTGTTTGATATTGCTCTCTTACAGGATGATTTTTTTCAATCTTTTGAGCATGGAAAGCATGTTCAACTGTAGGGTATGTTATTCCTTCAAATTCAAATGGTTTTCCTTTATTAAAAGAAGATAACCATTTATAATCTTTACTACCACTAAAATAATTAATAGTAGGTTTTTCTTCTTGTTCTTCCTCTTCCTCAGACATATTTTCTTGTTCGGGTTCGGGTTCACCTTCTTCAACTATTTCTAATATTTTCTTTTCTACCATTGCTTTTCCCCCAGTATCTTTAATAATAAGTACTCTTTTTCCCTTCTCTTTTGATACAGTTCCATATGTAAATTTCCCATCTTTTTCCCATCTTACGCGCATTTCTTCTTCATATTTAATTGATTGTTCTTTCTTTTTTTCTTCTTTCTTTTTTTCTTCTTTCTTTTTTTCTTCTTTCTTTTTTTCTTCTTTCTTTTTTTCTGCTTTCTTTTTAGACGATTTATTTTCATTTAAATAATTCTCATCAAATATTTTTACAGTTGGTTTTTCGTCCATTAGAAATGAATCTAAATCATTAATAAGTTTATTTATTTCTCCATATTCTTCATTCATTAATTTAACATTTTTGATATATTCTTCCATATAGCTTTTTTTAGTTTTCTCATCACCATCTCCCCGTTTTAATTTGTATTGAAGATCTTTACATTGTTTAATATAGTTTATTCGATTATCATAAAATTTTTGAATTTTATCTTTTTTATGATCGTGATTTGCTTTATTATAAGCACTTACTATTTTATCTATTTCTTCTTTATATTTAATATTTTTCTTTTTTTTATCTTTTATTTTATCTTTTACATCAATGTAATTATTGATAGATTCCCAATTTATTCCATCATTTATTTTTTCTTTTAGTATATTTATTTCTTTTTCATAGTTTATATATTTAGGAAATTTTATCTTTATCTGAATACCACATTTACCTTTCTTTTTATCTTCTCCACATGTTAATATTAATTCTTCTGATGTTTCTTTAAATGTTTTTGATTCTGGACAATCATTACATCTTATAAAGTTATCTTTATTTGATAAGAACTTTACTTTTTCATCATAAAATAAACCCAAACTTTCTAAATACTGATCCATTTATTATATTAGTTAATATATTTTTAATTATTTTAAATCTAAGTTATCAAATTTAATTTTTTATTTAATTTTTCTATCTCATTTTCATATTTTTTTCTATTTTCTTCTTTTTGTTTATTTCTAGAATATAAAGTATAAAATCCAATAAAGATAAAAAGTATACCTATAAGATTAAATAGTATATGTACATTATTAATACTATTAGTATCGGGAGCCACTTTTAATATTTTGGGAGGTTTTTTTTTGACTATTGTATTTTCATTGATTATTTTTTTATAATCAACAAGACATGGTTTCATCTTAAAAAAAAAATATATAATAAGATTAAAATTTAAACAAAATCATCTGTTTTTATATTTATGTACAAATAAATTAATAAAGATAAAGATAAAGTAACTAACCAGAATGGTGTAATTGTTTTATCTGACCCAGTACCAAAAATCTTAAATTCTCCATTTGATTTAAAAAGCATTTCTGGTTTTATTTGATATATGATAAAATTTATAAAGAAATAAATAACTAATGCTAATTGAAGTGTTTTATCTATCTTAAACATTTATACTATAAAATATAAAAAGTTTATAATTAATAACTTTCTTCATCAACAAAAATCCATTCAGAAATATTTAATTCATTTGAAGGGTCTTTTAGTTTAATAAACATAATTCCATTTTTGTTTTCTATAACATATTTATCATTTGATTCTACAAAGAAAATTAACCCACCCAATACATTTTTAACAAAGTTCATCATATTTTTTTTTTTATTATTATTTTTTATTTTCATATCTTTTGACCTACTATTTATTAAAAATGATAATTCGTCCATCTCAATTATATTGTCTATATTCCCTTTAAGGATAGATGTTATTATTCCCTCTAATGTTTCTTCACCCTTAATTTTAGAAATATTCCATTTATAATTTTTGTGGACCATTTATATTTGATTATAATATTATTAGAATTTTCCATTAATTTTTATTAAAAATTAATTAGATAAATTTTTTTTCTATTTTTAAATTTTGTTTATTCATAATTTTATTTTTAATAAATTATATTATATTATACTATATTATAATGAGACTTTCTGAAGTATTATGTTTTGTACTTCCTTTTATAATAGTTATCTTAATTGTATCTATAGATAAAAAAGAAGAAGGATTTCTTGGAAAAAAGAAAGAAATTGATTTGGTGGAAGAAGAAGAAATCCCTCAACCACCCGAACAAGAAGAAAAGACATACGATACAATAGCTTCTTTAATTTGTGCTTTTACACCTATCGCTGGTGATTATGGTTGTGCTCAAAGAGATGCTATGATGTCTGAAAAAGAAATGAAGAAATACGAGACTAAAGTAGAAAAAATAAAGTTAAAAAATAAAGAAAAAACTGAAGAACAAAAAAAGGAAATTGAAATGGAAAAGAAAAAATTATGTGATTCTTTAGGATGTAAAAATGGAAGTAAATGTGAAGTAACCGTTGATGATGCTAATTCTGAAGAAGAAGGTATTATTACAATCGCGGCTTCATGTGCTTGTAATCCAGGTTATCATGGTCCAGACTGCTCTACAAAATTAGAAGAATGTACTGCTGAAAAAGATTGTAATGGCGGTAAAGGGACTTTATTAACAGATTATAATATTCCAGGAGAAGGTTGCAAATGTAAGTGTGACGATGGTTTTGGAGGAAATGATTGTAAAACAGTTTATCCACAATGTACTGCTCAAGAACATTGTAGTAGTCGTGGAAAAACAGATGGATATGATACTGGTGAAGGATGTATATGTGAATGTCCCGAAGGCTGGGAAGGGGATAAATGTGATATTGCTAAAGTCCCGTGTACTAAAGAAGATTGTAGTAATAATGGAAAACCTGAAAAAGGAAGTTATCGTCCAAATCCAGAAACTAAAAGGACAGAAGGATGTAAATGTGAATGTGAATCATCTTTTTCAGGAAACAACTGCTCAGTAATAAAACCGGTTGATTGGAATAAATCACCTTGTCTTGATGATGAAACATGTGTCCCCCTCCGTAAAAATAAATCATCAAGATGTATTGATAATTATTACAAAACTGTTAATGGTAAACAGATCCCCGAATGTAATGAATGTCCCAATGGAAGTAAAAATGTAAATCCTCCAAAAAATAAAGGAGGTAGACCTTTAAATCCTCGTGCTGGTTCATCATCCATTACTGACTGTGTTTGTGATAAAGATAATGAATATTTAGATAAAGTAACACAATCATGTGAATTTTGTCCCGATAATAAAGTAAAAGGCCCCAATACAAATGGAGATTCTTCAGATTGTATTTGTGATATATCTAAAGGTTGGAATGAAACAATTCCTAAAAATACTGATAAACCATGTACAAGATGCGGGTGGGATGAAGACAATGCTAGAATTAAACCGGGTTTTGTATATAAAATCGTTGAAGAAAATGGTGTTAAAACAGGAAAATGTGTATGTGGGGAGGGATACGTAAGAGTTGAAAAAGATGGTGAAGTTAAATGTTTTCCAACTGGTAAATGTTCAACTGTTTCATTTTTAAAAAGACCAGGTACTTTAAGAGATGACCTTACTGATTATGAAAAACAATTATATGAAATTACACAAAAATCTGAATTAAAAGAACCTCATAATGTTTGTAATGGTCCTGGTGCTAGAAGTATATTAGCAAAAAAAATTGGTGAAAGTAATAAAAAAGATATAAGATTGAAATATAACGAAAAAGGAGAAGTAGAAAAAGGTGATGAAGATGTACCAATTCTTTCAGATATAGGTATAAAATTTATGGATAAAATTGTGTGTAAAAATGGAAATTGTAGATGTCCTGGAAAACAATCAATGTATTTAAGGGGAAAAGATGCTTTGCCATGCGAAGATTGTAGGCCCGTTAGTGCTGGTCCAAAATATTTAGAATATAATTCTGAAAAAGATGATTTTAAATGTTCAACTTCAGAATGCTTTGACAAAAATACAGATATCAATATGAAAGGTTTAGGTTGCCTAAATTTTGTAAAAGATAAAGGGACTGTTACACAAAAGAAACAGGATAATCCACTTAAAAGAGAGTCTGGTCCTCTTATATTTAAAGAAAATGATAAATGGTTTTATTATGATTCTACATCTAAAAAGACAGATATAAGTGATAAAATACCTTTATTATGTAATTCTTCTTCTTCTCCCCCCAAATGTGGTTCTTCAATTGATTCTGAAAATAAAGAAGATATGTGTGCTGCTAATTTAGGTGAAAATTGGGAAGAAACTCAAGATAAAGATGGAAATACAAAATGTTATTGTAAGATTCCATATGAACAACGGTTAGAAATTGATGATGGTGGTAAAAAAAGGAAAGCATGTATTTATGATACATCCTCATGCGACTTATATTCTACAGATCCATCTTGTAAAATTACCGATGTATATAAATGTCCAGCATGGGCAAATCAAAACGAAAAATGGGATGAAAAGGGTTTTAGATTATGGAATATGGCGAGTATTAATCACATTGGTGAACCAGACCCTAAAACTAAAGACGTACAATTACGTAATGATGGAAAAATTAAAGAAAAAGAATGTAAGGGTTGTTATATTCCTCCCCCGATTACTCCCGAGGGTGAAGAAGATGGTAGCGATGAATTAGAAGAAGTTAAGAATAGTTCATTATTTGCTGGTCTTCCTAAGAAATTAAGTTTATCATATATGAATGACGGTGGTCAATGGATACATTATTGTAAAGCTAAAAATGGAATGCCGGGTTATAGTGGTCCAAAATCTTCTTTTAATGCTTTAAATCCTTTCACGATCATGAATGATTCTCAAAAGCCATTATCAGAAGGAAAAACAGCCGCAAATACCGATATGACAAAAGCAGAAGGAGTATGTGGTAAAGCACAATATTATGATATAGATAAGAAAAAATGCTTTAATATTGGGGGTGGTTGTTATTCAAGGGGATCAGATGAGTCTACTTGGTATACTAATGATATTGGAGACTTTTATAATATGGGATTACCAGCATGTAATTTTAAGTCAGAAAAAAGAATTTCAGATACACCTACCCATGATAATAGAACTAAAGCAGGAATAGCTAAAAAAGAAAAGATAACAAGTAAGTATGAAACAGATGAATCTAATAAATGTTGTCAATCTTGTCATTATAAATTTTATTCTCCAAATTCAAGTAAATTAACAAATGGTTCTCCAAAATCAAATATATTCAAAAAAGAAAAATATGATGATCTAAATTCATATCTATTACCAGCACAATATTATGGACCAGATTCTAAAACACCAGTTACTAATCATGCTGGATGTGTGGGTGATTGGGGTGGTCCAAGAGATAGAAGTAAGCCTTCTTGGAGGGGTGGTCGTCCATTTTGTTCACCTGGTTGGGCAAGTCATAAAATTAGAGGGAAGGGTGGAAAAGTTCAAGTAAAAGGACAAAAAGGTGGAGATGAAGATGATCATCCTGTACCTATTAAAGATTATCAAAATACTGGTCCATGGGAACCTGATTTTCAGTGGACCGTACATGGAGCAACTAATAGTGAATGTGGTAATAATGCCTCCACAACATATGGAAAAAATAATCAGGGATCATGTGGTATGAGGAATAGAACATACGGGGGTCAATTACCAAGACGGGCTTCTATAAGTAATTGGTTAAAAAATGCTGAAGGTGGTGGATTTGCTGGTATGACCGGACATGCTGATGTAGCACCAATCCACCGAGGTCTTAAAGGTCATAGAGGGAGTCTTGGATCAAGGGGTTTACCTTATGGTGCCAATGGATATAGTGGAGATTCCGGATTTGGAGTAAGTACTGAGGATATATATCAAACAAATCACGATCCTCACCACGGAGGATTTCTCCACAATAATATCCACGCAAGGGGTATTATGAATGCTTATATAAATCTTGACCCTCAGAAAATAACCCCTAATATGAGGGGAAAGGGTAGAGGAAATCCGGTCGGTTGGAATAATCAAGTTAAATATGATATTATAAAAGATAAAGCAGAGTCTCCTAGTGGTGATATTTTAGATGAAGTAAGTGGTAAAAGGGATCATTGGTTGAGTGAAAATGGTTCAACAATGCCAATTACCTCTTCAAGACCAGGGGCAGCAACTACTGTTGGTAATAATCATGATCAATGTAAAGGATATGGTATTGGGGGTGGAACAATAGAATGTAATAAATCTAACAGATACCCATTTGATCATCACCACCCCAATGCTAAAAATGCGAAAGGAATTGGTTATCCAGGAATTAAAGTCCCTTCTGCTGAATCCACTAAGAGAATTTATGGTTCAAGTTTACCATTCGCCAGTACAAGTATTAATCATGCTGTTGGTTTTAATTCATTACCAACAGAATATTATTTACATAATCATCCAAAAGAAGGAGATGGACCTTATGATGAAAATGGGAATAAACAAGTTAAAAAACCGGCTAATTATGTATTTGCCGACTATGGTGATAATGAATTTGATGTTGAAAATAAAACACATGAACAAGGAAAAAGATATGAAAATTTATTTTATTGTAAGAGATCTTTGGGGACTGCTAATGAAAATCCAGGCAATCCTTCTCAAGGTAAAGACTACAAAAAAATGATTGGAGGTGCTACAATAGATAAAGCAGGATTCATGAAAGCAGAACAGGCTAAAGGACATGCGGGAAGAAATTATCATCAATGGTCACAAATCGGTGCGCAAGGACAATGGGGAGGGAAAGCGCGTGTCACTCCAGAATTACCAGAAGAAGGTACTGCTCCTCTTAATGTACCACATGCTTATACAAAATCATTAATAGGTCTTGGTAAATGGTCGTGGGCATTACAACCACTTGATAAACTAAGTGGTAATAAGAAAAAAGTTCCAGGTAATGTTAGAACAATTATGTTAGGTGGAAGTGGTTATACGCACGGGCACGCTGCCCACTCATCCAAAGGAACTTGGAAAAAAGACACTTTCCATATACCAAAAGAACAAATTAAACTTTTATCTGGTGGTGGTTCTATGCAGGCATCAAGTGCTATTGTCCCCAGAGAATTAAATAATATGAGTTATTACGATACGGAATATGGTGGTTGGATACCAAAAAATACAAGTTATCAAGGAACTTATCTTGCACAAAAATGGACACGACCTTATCCTGGACATAATGATGTACATGCACGCCAAGTGTACGATGATAGAGGAGGTGGAGATAGTGCCACGCGTACATTATCACAATCCGGGTGTAGGAATTATGCCGGGGCTGGGGGTAGGCATGGCATTTCACCATTGTATGTTGGGGGTCTAGGCAGTCATAATTTCTTTGGAAGACCGGGGTGGAAACCACACTACCCCGGAGGAGGGGCAGGGGGGGAATTTTCTCAACCTGCTAATCCAGTAGTTCAAGGTGCCGGTGGGGAAACAGCATGGCATAAAAGGAGTTTTAAGATGAATGGTAAATATGGATCATGTGGTCGCAGTGGCAAGTGGCACTTGACCGTGGATAAAAATAACACGAAAATTGTATAAAGTTATAATCCATAAAGTTATAATTTACTAAAGTTATAATTCATAAAGTTATAATTCATAAACTTATAATTCAAAAATTTTTTATTTTATAATAATATATTCTCATATGAAAAATAAATTAAATTTTAAAGAACATATATTTAATTTATTTGGAGGGCAAGCACCTGGAGTTGAATCCCCACCACCAGATACATCTTTTCAACCGGATCAAGCATCAGAAGGAATGTCAACAGGTTCAAAAATATTAATACTAGTAATTGTAGTGATATTTGTTTTAGGTGTATTAAAAGTTTTTACTGAAAAAGAAGAAACTGAAGTTAAACCTACAGAAGAAAAAAAAGAAGAAGAGGAAAAAGAAGAAGAAGAGGAAAAAGAAGAAGAAGAGGAAAAAGAAGATGAAGAAGGTGACGAGGGTGAAGAAGGTGAAGAAGGTGAAGAAGAAGAAGGAGAAGAAGGAGAAGAAGGTGGTGAAGCAACAGCAGAGTCTACAGAAGAGGGTGGTGAAGAAGAGGGCGGTGAAGAAGAGGGTGGGGAAGAAGGTTCTGAAGGACAAGAAGAAGAACCTGAAGGACCAGAAGAAGAAGAAGAAGAATCTTCTTATGAAGATAGTGGTAGTGGTTCTCCATCTATATGTGGGAATAAAGGATCATATAAATATAATGATGAATATTGCTCTAGTAATGATGAATCTGCTATGGTTAATAAAAAATGGGATTCGTGTAAGAGAGATGATTGGTTGGACACTACATATGTAGACATAGATAATTCATTAAGTTGGTTACCGGGATATAAAAGATGGAAACAACAATCTGGTGGTTCAAAATTGATACCCAATGTATCATCACGGCATAAAAATAAAAAAATATATTATAATTATACATCTTCACAAAAATGGGAAGATCATAAAGATAAGCCATGGAAAAATTCTTTTAAAAATTCTTACATAGATAATAAAACTGGTAAATGGGTTCATTTATGTAAATGTTCAAAAGATTATAATCCTTTTACTAATTGTAGATGTAAATATGGTTTTTATTATGATACAACTGCTTCTGGAGATAGTGTATGTAAAAGGTATCCCAATGATGAAGACGGTAATCCATGTATTAAAAAAGAAAATATTGGAAAAAATGAAAATTCTTTAAATAAAGAAGATCACCGTGTTGGAGATTTCTATAATTTAAAAAATCCTGCATGTAATTTCCATAGTCCAAAAGGAGATAATGGTTTGTATATGTCTAATAATTCTCAAAAAACAGTTGATAAATGTTGTCCTTCATGTGTTTACAAATATTATGCTTCAAATTTAACACCGGGACAATTGAATACTGGTAAGAAAAATATATCATTAAACCCTGAAAATAAACAACCATGGGCAGAGAATGGACGTAATACTGTTGTAGGATATCTTCCTTCAAATTTTAATAATCATCCTCGTAAAAGGGCTGGATTTGATGTATCTCTTAAAATACCAGTTGGTTATAACTCAAGGTCACCATATTACTATCCGGTTTGGAATATGGATCCAGCCCAAGCAGGAGAATATAAACCAATAGGAGATAATCATAAAGGAAAAAAAGAAAATAATAGTGGATTATTATTAGGAACTGATAAAGGTGGTAAATCAACGTGTGTAAATGCTATGGGTGATCCGGGTGATGATAATTGTGAAGTAGAGGGTAGAATGTTAATTCACAATAATTTATTCCATTGTAGAAGGGGAACATGGAGCGAAGATGGAGTTTGGGGTACACCTAAGAGAGGTGCGGGGCCAACAGACGAAGATAAAGAGTTAAGCAAATATAATAATTTTGATTACGATTGGGTAAATAATATGTGGATTGAAAAAGGTAAACAATATAAAAAATATGGTCATTATGGTACGCGTAATTGTCGTGGTGGGAATGGTTGGACGACAGGAAGTGGGGGTAGACGCACAGCGATCCATATAAGAGATACATGTAATAAGAGCGGGTTTTGGGTAGACGGTAATTTAAGAAAGTGTAAAGGTAAACATCATGAAAAAAAACGTAGGTTTCGTAGAAATCAGCACCATGGAACTTGTCATTAAAATTTAATCATTTACATGTACATGTGTTCTGGTGGTTTATAAATATCTTCTTTAGGTTTTATTAATTCTTCAACAACTTCCTTTGTAACATTCAACGGTAATTTAAAGTTTTTAATATCAAATGTTAAAGGAATATTTTCATTATCATCTATACTATTTTGAGATAGATAGTATATATTTATCTTTGATATAATTGTTTCTAAGCATCTTTTGAGGTTTCGAACACCTTCTTCTTTATCTGTAAATTTATCAATAATATAAAGTAATGATTCATTATCAAATAATATTTCATCATTTTTAAATCTAAATGTATCTAATAATTCTGGAAGAATATAATCATTACATATAGCTATTTTATCTTCCGGTTTAAAACCATTTGTATTTATAACATACATACGATCTTTTAGAATTCTATTTACCCTTGTTTCATCATTAAACGAGAATATGAATAATACTTTTGATAAATCAATTTGAACACCTGGGAAATAGTTATCTTGAAATAAATTATTTTGTGATGGATCGGTTAAATGTGTTAGTAAATGAATTATTTCATCTCCTTTATGTGTTTGACTTACTTTATCTAATTCATCAAAATAAATTATAGGGTTCATACATTTTGATTCTATTAATATATCAATAATTCTCCCCCAATGTGATCCTTCATAAGTATATGAATGACCATCAAAGAAAGAAGAATCTGATGCTCCTCCCAAAGCTATAAAAGCAAATGGTCGATTTATTGCTTTAGCAATTCCTTCTTTTACAAGTGTCGTCTTACCATTACCCATTGGTCCTTGTAATGCTAATACATTCCCCAATGAGGATGGATTTCTAATCCATTTTCCGAGTACTTGGAGTATATGCATCTTAGCTTCTTTATGACCATAAATCGCTTTATCTAAAATCTTTTGAGTATCAAATAAATATTTTCGAGTGTCTGTAATTGAACTTTCACTATCAATTGAAAGTTTAACATTTTCTCCGAATGGTATCTTAATAAGACCATTTATCCATTTATCTAATTTACAATACTCTCCAGTTGATACATCCATTTCTGATAATTTTTCTATATTAGTTATAGCTATTGATTTAGTATTTATATCCATATTTGAATTCAAGACTTTGAACCGTAATGGAACATTCGATTTATTTATACTTTTAATCATTTCAAGATTTTCAATATGTCTAATTTTTTCTTCTTTGTTTAATTTATGAAAATAATCATATTCTTCATCTTCATCATTTATAGAATTTTCAGTTAATTCAACAAACCTTTCATCATAATGATCGTAATCATCTTCTTCATCTTCTTCATCTTCTTCATCTTCTTCATCTTCTGAAGAACTATATAGTTCTTCATCTTTAAATTCAAAATCACTATCGCTATCATTTTCTTCATCAGAAGTAGTGCTTTGATTATCTTCTCTAATTTCCATATTTTCCTCATTTGTTTTTTTATCAATTGATTTAACATTATCAATTGATTTAACATTATCAACTGATTCTTCTATTTTTATTTCTATATCACTTATTTGATCATTTTCTACATTGTAAAGGACAGTATCTAAGTTATTATCAAAATCATTTGATTTCCTTCTTTTCTTTTTCTTTAAGTCTGGATAATTATCCGAAATCATATTCATTATCAAATAACTTACAAATAATTCAGAAAGTCTATCATTTTCTTTTTTTCTTTTTTTTGTTATTTTATTTTGCTTTGGACTTATTGTAAATTTTGGACTTGAAGTAGGTTTTGTTTTATTTCCCCGCAAACGGTTTAATTCATTTTGTAGCATATCATTATCAAGTGGTTCATTACATTCATAATCAATTAAATCACTAACGTTTCCATTTTCATCAAGTTCAAGTTTGTAATCTTCTTTCTTTTCTTCTATATTTTTCTTTGATCTAGTGATCATTGAATGGTTATTTTCATTTTCATTTTTAGTTTCTTTGTCCATTTGTCCTTTGTCCATATTATATTATTTTTAATTATTATTTTTTAAATCAAAATCAAAATTAATCAAATTTGAAATGTTTTTTAATATTTATTTAAAAAAAAAAAGATAATACTTTATATATGAATAAAGAATACATTGAACCGGAAACTAAAAATGTTGTTGGTGTTCAATTTAGCATTATGAGTCCAGAAGAAATAAGAAAAAGATCTGTAGTTGAAGTTATTAAACATGAAACATATGATAAAGATTCACCAGTTATTAAAGGTTTGTTTGATCCCCGCATGGGTACAACTGATATGGATAAAGTATGCGGTACTTGTGGTCAGAATAATATTAATTGTCCCGGTCATTTTGGACATATTGAATTAGCAAAGCCAGTTTATCATTATCAATTTATTAATATGATTGTTAAGGTTTTGAAATGTACTTGTATTCAATGTTCTAAACTTTTAGTAAACAAAGATTCTCCTCGAGTTAAAGATTTAATGAAAAAATCAAATAAAACAAGATGGAATGAAATTTATCAACTTTCTCAAAAAATTTCTAGATGTGGACAAGAAAATGACTGTGGTTGTGGTGCTAAACAACCTGATAAACTTAAACTAGATGGTATGGATGGTATATCTGCTATCTGGACTAAACTTGATATTGAAGATAATAGTCAGAAAACACAACATTTATCAGTAGAAAAAGTTAAAGAAATTTTTGAAAGAATCACTGATGAAGATGTTAACATTCTTGGATTTTCAGATACATGGTGTCGTCCAGAATGGATGATATGTTCCGTATTTGCGATACCACCTCCATCTGTACGTCCATCTGTAAAACAAGATGATTCACAAAGAATGGATGATGATATTACACATAAACTTTGTGATATTGTAAAATGTAATAATACTCTTAAAGCAAAAATAGATAATAATAGTCGTAAAGAAGTTATTGATGATTGGACAAAAGTACTTCAATATCATATAGCTACAATTGTAGATAATGAACTACCCGGTATTGCTCAAGCAGTACATCGATCTGGAAGAGCACTTAAAGCAATTCGACAACGCCTTAAAGGTAAAGATGGGCGTATCAGAAATAATCTCATGGGTAAAAGGGTTGATTTCTCGGCTAGAAGTGTAATCACACCAGATCCAAATATAGAATTAGATGAACTTGGTGTTCCATTTCCAATTGCTAAAAATTTAACATATCCAGAAATAGTTAATAAATATAATAGAGAAAAATTAGAAAAACTTCTAAGTAATGGAGTAGATACTTATCCAGGTATTAAGAATATAGTCAAAAAAAATGGTTTGAATATAACTCTTACAGAACGTAATGTTGCCGATATAGAACTTGAAGATGGAGATGTTGTTAATCGACATCTATTAAATGGAGATCATGTACTTTTTAATCGTCAACCATCACTACATAAAATGAGTATGATGGGTCATAGAGTAAGAGTAATGAAAGGAAATACATTTCGATTGAATGTAAGTGTAACTCCTCCTTATAATGCTGATTTTGATGGTGATGAAATGAATATGCATGCTCCACAATCAAAAGCAACCGTTTCAGAATTAATGAATATTGCTTCAGTAAAATATCAAATTATTTCTCCTCGTGAAAATAAACCTATTATTACTATTGTACAAGATACTCTTCTTGGAATAAATAAACTTACAAAAGGAGAAGTTATTGGATATGTTGGTCCTGGTATTGATTCATATTATTTCTCAAATAATACGAATATATATCCAATCAAAAAGACAAGCGAAAATATTAAAAAAGAAAATGTCGAAACATCATACTTCACTAAAAATCAAATTATGAACCTTATATGTACACTAAGTACATATGACGGAACTATTCCAGAACCAACTATGACTGTTGACCTCAATGGAAAAGAAGTTCCAATGTGGTCTGGAAAGTCAGTACTATCATATATTATCCCTAAAAATATTAATTTAACTATGAAAAATAATTCATATGATACAAATCCAGATGATTATCTTAATAAAGTTGTTATTGAAAATGGAGAAATTAAATCAGGTGGTCTTGATAAAAAGATATTTACCGCAACTTCAAAAGGATTGATACATACAATATATAATGATCTTGGTCCAGAAAGAACAAAAGATTTCATTGATGATCTACAAAAAATAACTTCTTACTTCCTTCTTATTGAAGGATTTAGTGTTGGTATTGGTGATATGATAGCAGATGAAGAAACAAATGAAAAAATAAGAGAAGTCATCGATGAAAATAAATTGAATATTGAAAAGATTATTCAAGAATTTCACCTTAATATCTTTGAAAACTTTTCAGGAAAAACAAATAAAGAATATTTTGAAAATAAGGTTAATAGTCTTCTTAATAAGACTCTAAGTCAAACAAGTAATATTGGTCTTAAGAATCTTGATCAAAAAAATAGAGTTACTAATATGGTTAATAGTGGATCAAAAGGTAAGTCTACTAATATTGCTCAAATAGTAGCTTGTCTTGGTCAACAAAATGTTGAAGGTTCAAGGATTCCATATGGTTATGTTGACAGAACACTACCACATTACAATAAATTTGATGATTCTTCAGAAGCAAGAGGTTTTGTAGAAAACTCATTTATTTCGGGTCAAACTCCCCAAGAATACTATTTTCATGCTATGGGTGGAAGAGAAGGTTTAATTGATACTGCTGTAAAGACATCTGAAACGGGTTATTTACAGAGAAAACTTGTAAAGTCTATGGAAGATCTTAAAGTTGACTATGGATATTCTGTTAGAAATAACTCTGGTTGTATTGTACAGTTTATATATGGTGAAGATGGAATGGATTCTATCTGTGTAGAAAGTCAAAATCTAATGATTATGGAAATGACCACAGATGATATTTGTAAAAGGTTTTTATATGAAAAGAAAACACAATGGAAAAAGATCTTAACAAAAGAAACAGTTAAAAGAATTAAGAAAAATGATGATAGTTTAATTCAAGAAGGATTTCTCAAACTTCTTGATCATAAGAAATATATATTTGATAATTGTCTCGTTAATGGAAAAATTACTAATGAAATTAAATATCCAATACATATCGAAAGGATTACTAAGAATATTTGTAAAAAGAAAAATAAACTATCCGATATAACTCCCGTTGAAATACTCAAAGGAAATGAAGATCTCAAAAACCAACTAATAATTACGAGTGAATTCGAAAATAACAAAATTATTTATATACTAATTGATATTCATCTTAATCCTAAAAACCTTATTCAAAATTACTCAATTCAAAAAGAAGAATATGAATTAATAGCAACAACAATAGAACATCTATTTGAAAAATCAAGAATTACCCCGGGTGAAATGGTTGGTGCTATTGCTGCACAAAGTATTGGAGAACCAGCAACTCAAATGACTCTAAATACATTTCATTATGCTGGTGTAAGTGCTAAGTCTAATGTTACAAGAGGTATTCCCCGTTTAAGGGAGCTTCTGGGTGTAACTAAAAATCTAAAATCTCCATCAACTACAATATTCCTTAAAGGTGATTATGGAACACAGCAGAATAAATCTCAATATGTAAAAAATAAACTAGAATATACAGTTCTCAAAGATGTTGTTCTTAAAAATGAGATATTCTATGATCCTAAAAATACGATTTATGAAACTGATCTAGAAGGTGATTCTAATATACTTAAAATTTATAAAGAATTTTTAGAACTAGAAAATGGAGAAGATTATGATTATGAAGAAACCTCACCATGGATATTGAGATTCACATTTAATAAAGAACTAATGATGGAAAATGGTATTGTTATGGAAGATATTTATCTTGCTATAATGGAGTATGATATAGAAAGGATTAACTTTATATATTCAGATGATAATTCAAAAGAATTGATTGGAAGAATATCTATTAAAGCAAATATTCAAGGAAAAGAAGACCCTGAATTAAATGGTCTTAATGATCAAAGTGATGTCTTATCAATTCTTAAAAATATCCAAGAAGATATGTTGTCTAAAGTTGTTATTAAAGGTATAAAAGATATTACAAATATAGTTATGAGTGAAGTTAATATCCATAAGTTTATTGATGGAGAAATAGTTCCAGAAAATATCTGGATGTTAGAAACCGATGGTGTTAACTTACTGGATGTTTTCAACTCTCAATATATAGATTATATGAAAACGTTTTCAAATGATATTATTGAAATATTTGAAGTACTTGGAATTGAGGCAGCAAGGGCACTGCTTATTGAACAAATAACAGATGTCGTTGAATATGAAGGTTCTTATATTAATGATAGACATATAGAAATACTTTGTGATATTATGACAAATAAAGGATTCTTAACAGCTATTAATCGACAAGGTATAAATAGAGGTGATATTGGACCACTTGCTAAATGTTCCTTTGAAGACACAACAGATCAACTTATAAAAGCAGGTATATTTGGAGAAAAGGATAAACTTAATGGTGTATCGAGTAATATTATGATGGGTCAAGTTATTAATGCCGGTACTGGTATGTGTGATATATTCTTAGATGAAGAAAAACTAATTAAAGAAATGAATGAAATCAATATGACTTCAGATGATTTCATAAATGTAACAGATAAAAATATAGAACAACTATTAGAAGATGAAAATGAAGATATTAGTAAATATAGTGATTATTGTGATGATGAAAGTTTTGAATTTTCAGTTTAATTATTATCAAAACAATTAGATAACATTCTTAATTGATGAGGGAATATTAAACGATTCATCTTAATATTAGAACATTCTTTCTTTATTTTTTCTTTATTTAATTTAAATTCTCCACCGGTTTGTATATTTCTAGAATTGAGAGCTTCTTGCTCATCTGGATCTAATTGGAATAATTCAACATCGTTTTCTGGATCTAAGATATTATTTCTCATTTTTTTAATATCTTCATCTGTTTCTATTTGTTCTAACTCTTGTTTAACTTTTTCTTTAATTTGATTATTTTCATTAATAATTTGCTGTATTTCTGGAGTTTGTTCTTGTTTTTCTTTTTCTTCATTTTGTTTCTCTCTCTTTAATTCCATTAATCTCTGATATTCCATTCCCTCCATATCATTTAATTCTCCTTCTTTTGATTTACTTTCTTCATCTTTTTTATCAGGTAATTCTTCAGCATTTTTTTCTTCTTCTTTCTTTTGTTTTTCCATTTCTTCTTTTTCATATTTCTTAACTATTTCATTATCTAAACTTCTTAGTTTTTTCAATATATCTTTTACATCATCTATTTTATCTTCTTTTTTACGTAATAATTCAAGTGATATATATTTAGATAATAAATGTTGTCGTGTTTCACAATATATTAATAATAAAACCAATTCTAATTTACTTACTCCTTCAATCCTCATATTTAATAAATATAAATATTCATCATATAAATATAAAACTGAACCAGGGACTCTAAAATCACAAGCACTAAATTTAGGATAAGTCATATTATTTAATAATCTATCCATAAAATCTTGTGGATCTCCAGAACATTTTAATAACCGAGCTTTTAATGCTCTTTTTAAACCTAATTTATATTTATCATCACTAAATATAATATCAAGTGTTTTCATTAAATCACTTCTTTTAATAACTATCCCCATATTATCAATTATTTTCCTGCACCTTTCTTCAAATAATAAATCATATTCAGCTATTCCACAACAAACATTAAACCAATTTACATTATTAAGTACAAGTTCATTTCTATTTACTTGTAATCTATTTACATCAACAATTTCTTTTACTCTTAATTGTAATTCTCTTCTTTTTTCATCAAACTTTTGTTTTTCAGCAAGAGTTTCTTCATCTTCTTCATCTTCTTCATCTTCTTCATCTTCTTCGAGATCTAAATCATCTAATTCAACATTTTGTTTTCCTTCACCTTCTCCTTCTCCTTCTCCTTCTCCCATTTCAACTTCTACATCATCTAAATCAACATTTTGTCCTTCTTCACCTTCTTTATTTTTAATATCCATTAACATATCTCTGTAATTTCCTTCATTATTTTCTCCTCCTTTATCTACTTCCAGGTCTACTTCAGGTTCGGGTTGTTGTTCTGGTTTTTCTGGATCTACTTCTGGTACTGGTTCGGGTTTGGGAATATCATCATCTTTTTTAACTTCATTTCTATTTTCATCTTCTTTAACTTCATTATCACCAGTCTGTTTATCTCTATCTTCTACTATAGGTTTCTGATTTTCTCCATCTATTTTAGGTTGCGGTTCTTTTGGAGGATCTTCACCTTCTTTTTTTTCTTCTCTTTCTTTTCCTTCTTTACCTTCTTCACCTTCGCCTTCTTCATCTTCCCCCCCTTCTTCACCTTCTTTTTTTTCTTCAGGTGGTTCATAAATAACCTTTTCTTGATTATCTTCTTCTTCAAAAGCGGCGCCTCCAATTAATTCATTATCTTCTTCAATTTCATCCACTATTTTTTCTTCAGGGACACCCTCAGTACTTTTAAACAAATTACATTCTATTAAATATAAAAATAATGTCCTTAATGTGTAATTTCTTTGATTTTTCTCTACGAGATTATCACATTTTATATTTTTATAATCAAAAACCATTCCCCCATCATTTAATTTATATTTATTAATATCAAAAATTTGTTGTATTGTTGGAGATTTTTTTAAATCGGGATTATTATTTACTATTTCTTGTAATGTTATATAATCTATCATTCTAAGATAATGTTTATAGTTTTTCTCTAAAATATTTGTAGATGGTAAAAAATCTATTTCGTCTAATGCTAGAAGGAATTGGAGATTACTTGTGATTTTATCAATAAATCCACCACTTTGAATCTTGGGATTTCTTTTAGTTATTTTTCTTTCTTTTTTAAAAGTTCTAGTATTATTATTTCTTTTTCTATTTGTTCTTTTTCTATTTGTTCTTTTTCTATTATTTCTTTTTCTATTTGTTCTTTCTTTTCTTCTTGAACGACTTTTATTTCTTTGAGCCTTTCTTTTTGTCCGTATCTTTTGAACAACCATATTAATATATTATATATTATATTTTAATATTTTATAATATAAGAAATGGTACAATTTTATTTACTTGGAGATATGGGATCTGGTGAAATACATCAAAAGAATGTATCTAAAGCATTATATAAAAATATGTGTGATAAACCTAATAATATTTTCGTTTGTGGATTAGGTGATAATATTTATGAAGATGGTTGTTTTTCCGTTGATGATAAACAGTTTGAAAAAAAGTTTGAAAAACCATATTCAAATATACCAAATGATATTAAATTTTATATGTGTTTAGGTAATCATGATTATTGTAATGATACCATGGGTGTTGGAAATTCTATTCATCAAATAAATTACGCAAAAGAATCAAAAAAAAATGGAGGTAAATGGATAATGGATGATCATTATTATACTTTTAAAAAAGGTAATGTTGAGTTTTTTGTTTTAGATACTAATTTTGATCAATATGTTTTAGAACCTAAAGTAGTAAGAGCTCAAATGAATTTCATGGTAAAGAAAATAAATGACTCAAAAGCAAAATGGAAAATAGTATATGGTCACCATACATGGTTTAGTGTCGGAGAACATGGTGGAGAAGAAGAATCCGTTAAAAGATTTATGGAAGAACTTTTAAAGAAATGTACTTTTGATGTATATATGTGTGGACATGATCATAATAAACAGGTTATAGAATTAGAAATGTTCAATAAAAAAGTTACATTAGTAGTATGTGGAACAGGTGGTAAAGTTTATCATGATTATACTAATTATGATAATTTAGATAATCATTGTAATCCATTTTTTATATCTAATAACTTGGGGTTTGGTTATTGTAATATAAATGGTAATAAATTATCATTAGATTTTTTTGATGATAAAAATAAACTTGAATATTCTCATGAAATAAAAAAATAAAAGTCGTTCAAGAAGAACAAATAGAAAAAGAAATAGTAGAAAAAGAACAAACAAAAAAAGAACAAATTGAAAATTAAAATAATATATATATTATAAATGCCAGATACATGTAATCAACCTTTAACTGCCGCATATAGTTGGGGTGGGGATTCAACTGCCGGTGTTGCTAATCAAGAAGCTGGGTATGTTAATAATTTCCCATCTTTATCAGGTCAAGATGGAGGTTCTGTAAGGAAAACTAGAAAAACTAGAAAGGTTAATAGAAAAACCAGAAAGGTTAATAGAAAAACCAGAAAGGTTAATAGAAAAACGAGAAAAACGAGAAAAACGAGAAAAACTAGAAAAACTAGAAAAACTAGAAAGGTTAATAGAAAAACCAGAAAGGTTAATAGAAAAAACCAGAAAAGTTAATAGAAGATTAATAGGTGGTTCTCAAGGTCAAGGTCAAGGTTTTCCTTATCTTGATGTAGAACATTTCGGTCTTCTACCAAAACAACCTTCAGAAGAATCAGAAGAATCAGAAGAATCAGAAGAATCCGTTAAAAGATTTATGGAAGGACTTGAACGCGGTGATCATATTGGTGATTTACCTCGCCCACTTACCCTAACTTCGTCTAATAGTAGTGATCCACCTGCAAAAGGAATAGATTCTTCGGATCTAGATCATTTACCACCTCATTCACCTTCCCATAGAATTGGATGGAAGCCGGACTTTAATAAGCCACTTACACCCAGGCAAATAGCCGCGAGGAAAAATAGAAAGGAAAAGCTAAAGGAAAAGGAAATGGAAAAGGAAAAGCGAAAGCGAGAGGATGAGGATGAGGATGTGCAAAAAGATCCCATCCGCAAGAAGATTGCCGACAACCGCCCGCGTTTCAAGGGTCGCTTCGTGGAAACAGAGAATAAGGTTCGTGCGTCATGAGGTATTTCTCGGTCGTTGGCAAAGTGCTGAACCCTACTGGAACATTCAAAAGAAAAAAGAAGATAAAAAATATCTACATATAATATAAATGAATTATTATCAATTAATATTTATCATCCATACTTTCTTTGTAGGTCCTCTCCTAATGTATTCAGGATACATAGGGGCGGGATTATCAAATGATAAAAAAAATAAATACTTGTTTAATTTTCTCTTTATAATAGGTTTAGTAGTATCTTTATATCACGGTTCTAAGTTATTGGGTTTTAAATTTGAAAAATCGATTTCAAGTAATAAATAGATAATAGTACTATAATGTATAGGGCATACCAAGAAAGTGTGGATGATAAAACAAACGGAAGAATTGAATTCTTAGAAGTTTATTACTTAATAATTTTTATATCCTTAATTTTAATGATTTGTTATATAATTATTTAAATATTATATAATACTATTTTATAATGGACGTTATTTTTTCAAACTATAATTATGATATTATCATAATTGGAGGAGGTATTACAGGTCTTTTTTTATCTTATATATTATCTGACACTGGTTTAAGAATAATAATATTTGAAACAGAAGATAAATTAGGTGGAAGAATAAAGACTATAAAAACAGATGGTATTCAATATGAAGCTGGAGCAGCAAGATTTCATTCATCTCATTTAAAATTATTAACACTAATAGATGATCTTGGACTATCTAAAAATAAATTTAAATTACCAGAAAAAATTGATACAATTTTAAGAACTAAAAAAAATAATTCTGATTATAATACTTCTTTTAAATTAGATCTCAAAGAATTATTAAATCAATCATATGAAATAAGTAAAGATATGAAAAAAGAAGAACTTATTAATATAACATACGAACAATATTTAATAAGCATTTTTGATTTTGAAACAACTCAATTTATTAAGCATTCTTTTGGATATGACTCTGAGTTTGAATCTATGAATGCCTATACAGCCCTTCAAATGTTTAAAGATGATTTTTTTAAAGAAGAAGATTATTATGTACTTGGTGGAGGATTATATCAAATAGTAGATAAATTAGAAGATATATTAAGGAAAAAAGAAAATGTAACAATAAAATTAAATTGTTCAATACAAGAAATACATGATAATTATGTAATGACTGATAAAAAACAAAAGTTTAAATATAATCATTTAATATCAACTATTCCTTCAAATAAACTAAGGAATTTTGAATTTTTTAAAGATAAATTAGAAATATTAAAAGCTGTAAAACCAGTTCCATTATTACGTGTTTATATGAAATACAATGATACATGGTTCCGAAATATTAAAAGAACTACAACCGATAATATATTAAGACATATTATACCCATTGATTATGATAATGGTTTAATTATGATAACTTATACAGATGGACAGTACGCAAGTATGTGGAATGCTTCTTATTCAAATGGAGATGATTATTTTGTAAAACTTATTCATAAAGAAATATATGATTTATTTAAAATAAAACCACCAGATCCCGAAAAAGTATATTTCCATTATTGGAATACCGGTTTAAATACATGGTCTCCTGGATTCGATAGTGATGTTATATCTGAACAAGTATTAAAATTATATGATGATAAAGAAATATATATTTGTGGAGATTCATATTCTTTAAAGCAAGGTTGGATTGAAGGGTGTTTAGAAACTGCATACAAAGTTATTAAAAAATTATCATTAGAAGGTTTTGAAGTTGTTTCTGATATGGAGATAATAAATAAAGACATTACTAAAGAAGAAGAAGATGAAAATAAAGAGTATGAATTATCATATATATTAAAAGATAAAAAAAATGAATGGATTATAATAGATTTAAATGGAACAGATAAAGCGAATATTTATGATGTAAGTAAATGGAAGTCTAGTCATCCGGGCGGAACAAGTAATATTGAAGAAGGATTGAAATGTAATAGATTTTATCTTAATGGTGACGGGATCCCTCCAATTGAATTATTTAAAAAATATCATTCCGAAGCTGTAATTGAAAAGCATTTTGTTAAAATGGAAAATCCATTAGTTAAAAAAGTTGGGGTTGTTTTAATCCATAAATAATTATGTTTTTTAATAATAAATGAATGATAAATGGTCTTATATTAACTTTGATAGTTTAATTAAAGAAATATTGGATGGTAAAAGATGTATCCAGGAACCTATCGTTGTAAAAGATTCCTCTGGAGAAAAAGCTAAAAATGTACCATTTAAAGTACATTTACTATGTTATGAAAATATTCATGATGATAATTTATTGGAAATATTACACAAAATTTATATGATGTTTAATGTTCGCGTTGATAAACTAAATGAAAATGAAAATGTTAAAGAAATGATAAAACAAGTTAATGGAGAATGGTTTAAAGAAGAAGAAAGTTTAAAATTAGATGATCCTCTTGAATTTGATTTTTTTGATAATTGTCAAAAAGATAAAAGGACATATGGAAAATCAAAGAAAAAATTTGATGAAATGGTTGAATTATCCAATTACGAAAAAGATATTCCAATTGATTCAAAACTAAGAGAAGATTATCCAATGGAAAGAGAATTAGAAGGAGCAATTTTATTATGTAATAAATCGATTCAAAATATCACAAACAGCGCAAATCACCTTAAAGAAATAATAGGTAATATCAGAAAAACAAACACATCAACGATCATAGAATTATCAACAAAACACAGACCCCTATATAATATGTCTGGTGGTAGTTCTGAAGATAAAACATTACCAATGAACATTCATAAAATTTTTTCAAACTATTTACATATCTATAATCTATTCTTAAAACAACTTATAATTTATCATAACATCCTTGTTGATATGATTAAAGATATGGAAAAAAAATGCTCAGAATTACAAATTTTAAAGCAAAATGTAAACATTATAGCTCATCTAGATGTTGATAAAGATGATTTATTTGATATCGTATTTAATGGAATTAAAAGCATCTTTTCTTCTAATGATGAAGGTGATAATGTAGAAGTAGAAGTTAAAAAACAAAATGAAGAAGATATGGGTAATATAGAAATGCTTATAAAAGATGATGAAGGTGAAGTTGATAGAGAAGATGAAATATTAAATTATGAAATAAATAAGTTGGATGATGTTAGTGATGCTGCTAATGTCTCTAAGAAATTAAAAGAATTTTTTTAAATTTGAAATAATACTTTTAAAAGATTCTACATTAGAATGTGTGATCAACCATCACTTTACTATGCGCTCTACCTCCTCGTTCAAATCTTCGCGAAGTATGATAATGTTCCATTAGATCTTTATAGTATTATAGAAGCAGAGATCCGCAAGTTGTACTACAATAAAGAAAAAAAACAATGTATTGAAGAACTAGATGCCCATATTTCCGATACAATGGCATCCTATAAAGAAGAAAAAATATGGTACGGATCCATTGCCACCCATCGACCAGGTTGGAAGAAGGTACCTTATATCATGCCTATTCGCCTTGCTTTTAATAAAAATAAAAGGTTGAGTCAATTGCATAGAATAGAAGATATAATTGTAGATGGAACATACTATATAAACGGAATTAAAATATCCCCTTACCATAACCCTTACCATGGTAAGGGTTATGGCTTTGATATTGACTCAAAACAGTATTATGTAAGTTTGATAGATGATGGTCATTATTATGATGATGGTTATTATTATCATGACGGTTATTATTATGTGTATGATTATTATGATCATAATTTATTAAAAAAGATTATTCGCAGACAAATGGATTTAGAAGAATGTAAAATCAAAAAGAATTGAAGGTGCTTCTCAAAAAATAGAATCTTTTTTTAAATTTGAAATGGATATGTATTAATTTTAATAAAAACTACTTTTTTAAAAAAATGGAAAATCAGAGTTCTTCTGAGATTTCTACCCTTGTTCACAATGAATTTGATTTGAGTGATGATAATTCATCAAAAGGAAAACATAGATTCAATGTAAAGTTTTCTAGAAAATGTATCGCAATTTCTTTAATCATCGCTTTGATTATAGTATTCATAACCGTGATCTATGTTATTTCTGATTATGAATATTCTGACATCGAAGCAAGGATAGGAGGTCATGGTGATCATCATCTCACTTTTCATGAAAGGATAATCCTGGAATGTAATGATGTTAATGAAAATCCAGATGGATGTTGTGAGGTATTTTCACGATGTTCTGTAAATCCAGGTGGTAGATCTCTGAAATTCCACACCGAATATATTAATCCACATCTTATTGATAAAACTAAGAGGACATGTCCGTCTATGACAGAAATAGTTAATAAATATAATCTTCACTATTCTCAATTTCACTATAATCATCAAGATGGATATTATAATGAAAATCTTCCTTGTGAAATGTCAAGGTATGGATGTTGTCCAAATCTAGACATTACTTGTGATTATGTTCTTCGTAATAACCCCAATGATGAAGATGCAGTTAACAAATTTAAAAATAATAAAGTTAGATTGCCTTCAACAGAAGCCAAAGTAGATCAACGTGGATCAAATTGTTATAATAGTATTTATGGTCATGTATCAAGTTACAATGAACATTGGAAAATTCATTTTGATGATGGGACTGGTACAATCGTATTGCTTGTTATATTTTTAATCGTTGTATGTATGGGATTAAATTGATTCTTTAAAAAAAAGTAGTGCTTGAAATATATTTGGAAAAGCATAATCAATATAATCTGGTTTTTGGGGAAATTCTGGAGATATCCATATAGTTTTCCATCCTATTTTTTTTGCTTCTACTAAATTTTCTATTAAATCATCAAAAAATAAAATAGTACTTGAGGATCCTTTTAAATCTCTTTTTATAACATTATTAACATAATTAAATGATTCTGAATGAGGTTTCATATGTGGAATTACATCTCTAGCAAATATATTTTCTCTTGGTATTTCATTTTCTAATAGTAGATTTTTTACTATATCTTCTCCATGTCCAAATGTTCCGTTTGTATAAACATATAATTTTTGATATTTAAGTGACTTTATTAATTCTTTTAATGTTCCATTATTAGGTGTTTTGTAGTAATCATTATTTTCTTTGTTGTGTAAGATTAATGTATCATCAACATCAAAAACGTATGTTGCCATTATATATTTATTATATCTATTTATTTTTATATAAAAATTAAAATGTATTTAAAAAAATATTGAGTAATTATTATTGTAAATAATGGTTGAGGTTAATAATATGGAAAATAATTCCGAGCTTCTAAATAAAATCAAAATTCTTGAAGATGAAATTAAAGAATTAAAAATTAATAAAGAAATATCGAACGAAGAAAAATTTGAACCCCTTCTTTCAGAAGAAGAAAATAGATATGTTATCTTTCCTATTAGAAATGATGAAATATGGAGAATGTACAAAAAAGCAGAGGCAAATTTTTGGACAACTGAAGAACTTGATCTTTCTAAGGACAATAGAGATTTTACTACTAAGATGAATGATAATGAAAGATATTTTGTAGAAAATGTCCTTGCTTTTTTTGCTGCTAGTGATGGAATTGTAAATGAGAATTTAGTGGAGCGTTTTTGTAATGATGTAAAATCTTTGGAAGCCAAGTTTTTTTATGGTTTTCAAATTGCTATGGAAAATATTCATTCTGAAACATATTCACTTTTAATTGATACTTATGTTAAAGATATAGATAAGAAAACTAAACTTTTTAATGCTATTGATACAATTCCGAGTGTTAAAAAGAAGGCAGAATGGGCTTTGAAATGGATAGGCGATAAAACTTCTAATTTTGGAACAAGGGTAATTGCATTTGCTGCTGTTGAAGGTATTTTCTTTTCCGGATCATTTTGTTCTATTTTCTGGTTAAAAAAGAGAGGACTAATGCCTGGACTATGTCATAGTAATGAACTAATTAGCAGAGATGAAGGACTACATACTGAATTTGCTGTACTAATGTACTCAATGCTTCAAAATAAACCATCCAAAGAAACTGTAATAGAAATTATTAAAGAAGCAGTAGAATTAGAAAAAGAATTTATAACCGAGTCTCTACCATGTGACTTAATTGGTATGAATAAGAATTTAATGAAACAATATATTGAATATGTTTCTGATAGACTTTTACTTATGCTTGGTCTAGAAAAGGAATATAATTCAGTCAATCCATTTGAATGGATGGAAATGATTTCAGTTCAAGGTAAAACAAATTTCTTTGAAAAACGCGTTGGAGAATATGCTAATGTAGCTAACTCCACATCTGGTAGTAATGTATTTTCATTGGAAGAAGATTTTTAACGTGAATTTAAAAATCTATCAACATTAGATTTTGATTTACTACCATTTGTTTTTTTTGCTTTTACTTCTGGTTCTTTATAATTATATTTTTTTGTTTCTTCATTAAAAGTTAAATTTTTAATGGAAATAATAGTACATTCTTCTACATTATAATTTACATCTGTATTTTTATTTAATTTACCTCTTTGACATAATCCCATTAAAAGAATTTTTAATTCTTTTTCTTCTGAAGCATCTAATTCTTTTTCTAATTTTTCTTTATTTATATATATTTTTAATCTATTTAATTTAAGACCAGTATCTAATTTATTCCATGGTTTCTTTAAACTACTAGATTTTTCTTGATCTATCATCTTAGATATACTTTCATCACTTGATAAATGATCTGAACGCTTACTCGCACTTCTACTTTCTATATCTCGTAATTGTAATGGTTTTTTATGTTTACGGATATGTTCTTCTTTTTGTTCTGGTTTTTTTTCTGATATTGAGGTATCTTCTTTTAAGATTTTCTTTAAATCCATTTATATTATATTATAATGAAATATCCTTAAATAAACTAATTTTTAATATTTACTTTATATATAATGGATTCTCGTTCTGTAGAAGAAATTAATAATATTAGTTCAGAAGAAGATACTAATTTACTTCAATATGTCGCTGGGATAAATTATGTACGTCCACCAACATTAAATTTTAGAAAAGTTGAATCAACTAAAGATTATACTGAATATGAAATAGAAACAAAAAAAGAAAATGATAAAAAAATTGGTAATAATTCTTTTGTTGATAATCTAAATTCTTTTATATATTGTAATGATGTCATTAATATCAAAATTCCTAAAAAATCATTTATGATTAATAAAAAAGGAAAAAAGAAATTTGCGTATGCTATTGGGATGTTTCCAAATCCTAAAAATGGAAAAGCAGCTTATTTAGATGGATGTATTCTTGCGGCATTAGGTTTAAAAAGGCAAAATACACAAGCAGATGTAATATGCTTTATAACTCATGATATAAGCGATAAAGATGAAGAGAAATTATCAAACGTTTTCGATAAAGTTATTAGAGTACCATACATATCTCCATATGATATGGGTGGAAAGGGGGATTTAAAAACGATAATGATGGACCCTAAATTATTTGATAATTGTAATGGTTATACAAAAGATCATCCTTATGTCCATGTTTTCTTTAAACTTCATATTTTTAATCCTAAATTATTCCCATATGAAAAAGTATGTTTTGTTGATTCTGATTTAGTACCTTTAAATTATTATGATTCTTTATTTATGTTAGATTGTCCTGCTGGTTTTGTAGAATATCGTAAAAAATTTCCATACTTAGAGGCTTTAAATTGGGATAGATGTGATTTCTTAAAACATGGTGAAAAAATACCAAAGGAATTAACCGATGTTGATAAAAAAACAGGCGCAGATGTTAATGCAGGTTTATTACTTGTTAAACCAAATAAAGAAGAATATGAATCTATGATTAAAGAATTAACATCTCCATTAGATACATGGATGGGTAAAGATAAACTCCATAAAGGATTTTATAATTTCAATTTTAATACTCCAAGTGGAAGAGAATATATAGAAAACTCATATTGTTATCCAGAACAAAATTATTTAACAAAAAGATTTTCTGGTAAATGGCATTACATAGAATTTTCTTTTCAAAGTTGGGCACTTGATCCATGTAATTCATTCGGAATACATATGGCCGCGTTTAATCCTAAACCATGGTTTAAACAACCAGCAGGAACATCGGTAAAGATTAATAAAAAATTTAATCCTTATCTTGAAGCATGGGAAAAGAAAAATATACGTATACCATTAGCTATTGATGAAGATTCTAAAAAAAATTATGAAAATATATCATATTCATATGAAATATTTAATGAACTTATCATCTGGGGATTAGTCAATTATCCAGAACTTTCTAAATTTTTTATTCATGATACCAAAATATATGGAACAAAAGTCTCATTTGATAGAGATGTTTTTAAAGATCTATCGCCAAAAGATAATATTGATTTTATGCTTTTAAAAGATATTGTAAGAGGTAAAAAACACTTTAATAAATTATCTCTAACCCAGAAATATATTTCAGACCTACTAAATAAAAACAAAGAAACAGCAAAAAAAATTAAAGATAAATATCCTCAAATATGCTATACAAAACTCAAAAATAGAGATGGTGAATTTGATTATAATTTTAAAATCATAAAATATCCAAAGCATACATCAAAACCAGAACATAATTATAAATCTTTATTAAATAAAAATAAAATTCCATTTGGAAAATTTAAAGGAGAAAAAATAAAAACATTAGATAAAGACTATATAAAAAAATTAAAAAAAATAAAAGATAAAGATCTCAAAAAGGTATTGAAAACTAGAAAGAAAAAATCTCAAAAAGGTGGCAGAAAATCAAGAAAGACAAAAAGAAGAAAAACAAATAATACAAAAAGAAGAAAAACAACAAATATTAAAAGAAGAAGAACAAATAGAAAAATTATAAAAGATAAATTAATTTACTTTTCTATGAAAAATTGTCCATATTGTATAGAATTTAATGAAATGTGGAATAAATTATCTAAAAAATACAAAAACAAAATTATTATGAACAAAGTAATGTCAACTAATACAAAATTAACAGATAAATATAATATTTTCTCATATCCAAAGATTATTCTTGTTAAAAATAATCCTATCCATTTTGAGTATGATAGAAATAATATAAATGATTTTCATAAATTTTTAAAAGAAAATAAATCAATCTAATAAGGTGAAAAAGAAGTACATCTATCACATTTAATACCCATATTATGAATACTATTCTTTCCTCCAAATTGTAAAGGTGTTATATATGTTACACTATGATTATGAATATCTTTTTGTAATATAGGATTTTGACAATGTAAACATCTCCATCCTTGTTTCATAGCTAAATTATATTTCATTCCATTCATTTGATTTTCTTTATATGTGATTGAATTAAAATCATATAATGATTTCTCATCTATATCTTTTATATTTTTAAAAACAGTATATACAAAATGTTTTTGAAATGTCATTAAATAGTAAAGCATTAAATATCCAGAAACAAATATACCGAAATATATGTGATGTTCATTTTTGAATTTTTCAGGATAATGTTTAAATAATTGATAATATATAAATATTAATATCCCTAAAAAGATTAACGTTTTCATTTATAACTTTATATATATTAATAAATTAAAATGTATTTAGTTTATATTATTAAATCAGATAATCGTTCTTATATTGGTATGACAAATGATTTTTTAAAAAGGTGGAAACAACATAATAAAATAATCAAAGGAGGAGCAAAATATACGTCTAAATATGAAAATTGGACTCCTATTTGTATAATTGATGGATTTAAAAATAAATCAGAAGCAATGCAATGTGAATGGAAATTAAAAAGAGTTAAAGGTTACTATAATAGAATTGTAAATTTATCTAAAATATTAAATAATGAAGAAAGATGGACTAAAAATAGTCCCCTAATAAGTACTCAAAATTTAAAAGTTTATACACTTGATATTTATAAACATATATTCAGCATCGAAACAAAAGAATTATTCTGGTTTCAATAATAATAATATAATATATATTATATTAGTAATATATGTCTGATGTTGATGATTTTAAAATTGACTTACGTCTTTTAAATCTACCTGAATTAAATCAGAAATTAGAAGGTAAATTAAATAAGGGTTCAGATGATGATAATGATGATAATGATGATAATGATGATAATGATGATAATGATGATAATGATGATAATGATCTTGAAGAACCCTTTCACCCAAGATTTAAATTTGCAAGTAATAAAAGTTTTCCTTATGAAGATATTGAAGATGATATTAAGCAAGAACAAGAAAAGAGTATGGGTCAGGGGACACCTCAATTAAATGAATATGATTATTTAAGTAAATTTTTAGATTCAGAAAGGACAACTGTTTTCTGGAATGGAGATGTTGATTCTTTTAATTCAACGAAATACTTAAAAAAACTAGCTAATATTAATGATAGTTCTGATAATAATATTATATTTATGAAAAGTATTGAAAATTTATTAAAAGAAACATGTGATAAAAAAAAATCAAAAATAAATAAAGAGGCTTTACTAATAAAAGAACTATCTACTATCATGGATAAAGATGAGAATCATAGTGGTTTTGATATAATAGAACATTATATCTCTGTATATTTTGATGATTTAAAGGTGCGTTTGAGAAACTTAAAATTTGAGAGTGATAGAACTACCAGACTCGCACCAGTTGTCCAGATCCCCCGCGGGCGCAAGAGGACCAAAATCACACTGGGAGATAATTATAAAAATGAGTTTTTATTAGATTTTGTTCCTTTATTTTATCACTATAGCTTTAATAATACTATCGATCATATATTAAGTGATTCAAACTCGACCTCTGAAGATAATAAAAAAAGTAAATTAAAAGAATTTAGAAATGATTTAAGATCTGGTATTTTTAAAATAATTAGAAATATTCTTAAGATCTCTAATGAAAATCCAAAAAACAATAAAGAATTAGAAGTATATAATGTAGATTCTCATGCCCATAAAACTATAAAATTATTAAATGATTATAATTCAAAATATAAAACCGAAATATTAGAATTATTTGATGTGGGGAATAACATAGACGAAAATGTAAAAACAATATATTCAGAAACATTAAGTACATTATTATGTATTCTTGAAGATTTTGATTTATATAAAGATGGTGATCGTAATAAATATATAGAAAATTTTAGCAAAATTTTTTTAATTGGAGCAGCATCAGGAGAAGAAAATTTAAATAAAAAAATAAATAAGATATTCTCTTTAGATAAATTAATTGAAGATGATAAAAAAACTGATGGTGATGATTTTCTCTTAAAAGAATTTTATAAAGATATTGAACTTCAAAATGGTGAATCAAAATTAGATGATTATTATAAAATCATTCAAAATGAAAAAAATGATTTAGATAGTAAATTTAACGAATTAACTGAATTAATATTAAATATTCTTAATAAAGATACTAGTACTATTTCATCTCAAAGTAGAAATATATCGAAAGCAATAAAAAAAGCATATATTTATATTACTAAAATAAAAACATTACATTTCCCTATTACAACAATAAAGAAAGAAGATGGTGAAAATGATGATTATAATATA